>VYLZ01000056.1_pt1 | contig 53149 bp, 53 predicted proteins | sample 5115361 | NCBI WGS metagenome assembly VYLZ01 (sample SAMN12291805, study PRJNA351875) | freshwater metagenome | isolation source: freshwater lake | place: USA: Michigan, Sixteen Lake | collected 2013-08-07 | reverse complement strand
AGCAGCGGCACGCCACAAGATCACTGAGTTCCATAGGGAAACAGATTTTGAAGGTAGCTGGCCTTCAATTCCTTCCCATGTTCCCCGAGGAGGCACTTGCGAATCAAAGTCGTCTCGGTGCTGACTAACAAAATCTTTTAATGCATCTTTCATATCATGCTAAGTTCAAGTAATTCCTTCAATTTTTTTTTTGAACGATTAAACTGGGATTTGGACGTGGACTCGCTGATGCCAATTATTTCAGCAATCTCTCCGTGGTCATAACCCTCCAATAAATAGAGCGACAGAACGGTTCTGTATCCGTCTGGCAAAGCATTGATAGCGGTCTTAACCTTATCAACAGTGAATGGAAACCCTTCAAAAAGATCCTGAGGCTCTTCTTCCTTTACATCAAAGTCTTCGTGATCCGGAAATCGCTCAAGCCGTTTTTTCGTAGCATGTGTAATCGCTTTATTAATCACGATTCGTTTTAACCAGGCACCAAAAGCTGAATCACCTCGGTAACTATCGAGGTTGTTAAACGCGCTAATAAAGGCTTCTTGTAGAACATCCTGGGCTTCGTCTTCATTATTGACAATTCGATAGCCCACATTGTACATGCTTCTGCTATACAACTTATACAGTTGATAATAGGATTTCCGGTCGCCTTTACGGCAACGATCGATTAGTTCCTGATGGACATTTGTAATCGGTAGCTCCAACGAATAACCTTTACCTGACCAAAGACCAAGTAAAGTTAAAAAGGTTGCGTACTACTTGATCTTTGCAAGATTTTCTTTTGCCAAGCCAAAGTCAGGGGCAATTGCAAGCGCTTCCTGAAAGTACTTTTTCGCATTTATCTTGTCTCCTTGATCAAGTGCCAGCAAGCCCTTTAAATTGACGACAGCTACTTTTACCGGGAACTCCTTGGCTTTTCCTTTCGAATCATTATAAGATGCTTTTACGCTGTCAAGGTCTTTTCTGGCAAGCAAAATTTCCGCAGAGTTCGCACTCTCTTTAAACCGTTTCATTTGATACTGAAGAAAAGCCATTTTGTAAAGCGCGGTAATGTTGTCAGTCAACAAGTAGAGGCTCTCATAGCTTTGAATAGACTTATCAAGAACACCCAACGCCTCGTATCCTCCGGCTGCCACTTCCAGCGCACCTGTATTCTTTGGATTCCTTTTCAATAACTCACTCGCAACCAATACAGCAGAGGCTGATTTCTGGTTTTGAAAGTAATAAACAGCCAAATCAAAAATGATTGAATCATTGCCCGGGTTTTCAATGATAAGGTCGTATAGTGCATCCTTGGCCACCTCGTAGTCATTCCATTGAAGCGCGGCCGCATACTTACGAGCAAAATGCTGGGTGAGTGGGTTAATTTTTGGAAGAGTATCCTTCTTTGCAGGCTCTGCCTTCGGTGCTGGAGCTGTTGTCGTTGCTGCCGCAGGCTCTGGATCCATTTTCCGCTGCTCCTCTCCTTTCTTTTTTCTTTGGGCAAAAGAAGCAGATGAAATTCCCACAAACACGATCAACAAGTAAATTCGAATTTTCATAAACAAGTTTTATTTTTTCAGGGTGTATTCATTTTCAAGTGAATGCCTTTTTCCGAGGCGATTTTAAGCATCAGTGTGTACGCTTCGTGTCGGTCATTTTTAATTTGCCCGTCTAAGATGGCCTCTTTTATCTGATCTTTAATGTCTCCAATTATCCTGCCAGGCTGAACGTCAAAAATAGTCATGATTTCATCGCCATCAATAGGTGGCTGAAAATTTCTCACCTGGTCTTTTTCTTCTACCTCAATCATCTTCTGCTGAACTTTCTCAAAGTTCTTGAGGTACTTTGCCACTTTCTCACTATTTTTTGAAGTTATGTCCGCACGGCAAAGAATCATCAACGCATCGGCATCGTTTCCGGCTTCAAAAAGTAATCTGCGAATGGCGGAATCTGTAACCTCCTTTACCAAGGCAATTGGTCTTAGGTGAAGTCGGACTAACTTCTGAACAAAATCCATCTTTTCATTCATGGGCAACTTCATGCGCCTGAAAATGCCCGGTACCATGCGCGCGCCTTTGTCTTCGTGCCCATGAAAAGTCCAGCCTGCATCTTTGTCAAACCGCTTTGTAGCAGGCTTAGCGATGTCGTGCAAAATCGCAGCCCAACGCAACCAAAGATCGGCTGATACTTTTGCCACATTATCCAACACCTGAATGGTGTGATAGAAATTGTCTTTGTGTGCTTTGTTATCCTGATACTCCACTCCGTGCAACGCCACCATTTCCGGAAAAATGAGTTTAAGAATTCCCGACTGAAAAAGGAGCTTAAATCCATAGGAAGGAACAGGAGACAGGATGATCTTATTGAGTTCATCTGAAATGCGCTCCATGGAAACAATTTTCAAACGCTCTTTGTTTCTACCGATAGCTTCAAACGTATCTGCTTCAATGTCAAAATTCAATTGAGAAGCAAATCGAATCGCACGCATGATACGAAGCGGATCGTCTGAAAACGTTATATCTGGGCTAAGCGGTGTTTTAATCAATCTTGCTTTAAGGTGTTCAACTCCCCCAAATGGATCAACTAACTCACCATAGTTATTTTTTGAAAGACTAATCGCCAGCGCGTTAATTGTGAAGTCCCTCCTGCGTTGGTCATCCTGCAGGGTTCCATCTTCCACGATTGGCTTTCTCGACTCACTGCGATAGGATTCTTTCCTGGCACCTACGAATTCCAATTCCAGATCACCATGCCTGATGTTCGCAGTTCCAAAATTTTTAAAAATAGTAACCTGCTTTTCACCCAGAATAGCGGCCACTTCATTAGCCAGCTCAATGCCACTGCCAACACATACAAAATCTACGTCTTTACTCGGTCGTTGAAGAATCAAGTCGCGTACATAGCCGCCTACCGCATACGCCTCAACCCCCTGCTCTTCGGCAGCTTGAGCTACAGCCTTAAAGGCAAGATTTGTGTCTAATTGAACGGAAAAGTTCACCGAAGAATTGTTTTGTAATAGCAGGGTGGCAAATGTAAGACGAAATAGGGAATAGTTACCCGCATCGACCCAGCGGATTTCCAAATCTAAAGGATATCAATTCACTTTGAGCCCCAAACCAAACGCTGTTGCTCTTGCCCGATATTCAAGACCACTCGGAGCGGGTTAGGAATCATCACCAATTTCGTTTCCTTGCCGGGAAGTGAATCTACTTCCACGTACACGCCTTCGGACTGGCTTACTGAAAACTCATTGCTTTGATCAATCGTGTATGTTTTGGCCATGTAGGCAATGGGCAAAAGAACATCTGTATCGGGGCAGTACTTGTCATGAATTTCTTGAAACACCCCTTCGAGGTAGTTGCCAAACTCGTCAAGCAACGAGTCTTCCAAATCATGCAATTCTTCTTCCAGATCGTCATATTTGGGATTATTGTAGTCTAGCTTCTTTAACTCATTTCTTCTAAGTGCGATTGTCTGAACGGCCAGATCCAATTTTTTCAAATCCATAATCCAATTTTTTGCCAAGATTGCCCAAAGTCAAAATAAAAACAAGCGGAATGTTTAAATTTACCACACTAAATTAACATTCCAATGGAACCTGACTTTCTACCCATCAACGGCACCGACTACATTGAGTTTTATGTGGGAAACGCCAAACAGGCCTCGCTGTTTTATCAGCATTGCTTCGGCTTCGAACTGGTGGCTTACGCTGGCCCTGAAACAGGAGTAAAAGACAGAGCTAGTTATGTGCTGCAACAACACAAAATACGCTTTGTTGTAACTACTTCGCTTCAGCCTGATTCTGAAATTTCTGAACATCTAAGAAAACATGGGGACGGTGTCAAGGTGCTAGCGCTCTGGGTAGATGACGCCACAAAATCTTTTCAAGAAACGGTACTACGTGGAGCAGAAGTTGCTTTTGAACCAAAGGCAATAAAAGACGAATATGGAGAAGTTGTTTTATCGGGTATTAAAACCTACGGAGAAACCATTCACACTTTTGTTGAAAGGAAAAACTACAAGGGAGCCTTTATGCCTGGCTATAAAGCTGTCAAAAGTAGCTTCGTTCCTGTTCCTATCGGATTGAAGCATGTAGATCACTGCGTGGGCAATGTGGAATTAGGCCACATGAATAAATGGGTGAAGTTTTATGAAGATGTCATGGGCTTCAAATTGTTGATCACTTTCGATGACAAAGACATCTCCACCGAATACAGTGCGCTGATGAGCAAAGTGGTTTCCAATGGAAACGGATACATCAAATTTCCCATCAATGAGCCTGCCAAGGGTAAAAAGAAATCACAGATAGAAGAATACCTTGATTTTTATAAAGGAGCAGGCGTGCAGCATATCGCAATTGCCACAGACGATATCATCCAAACTGTAGGTGAACTTAAGAAGCGGGGTGTTGAATTTCTCCACGTACCAGATTCTTATTATACTGAAGTCATTGAACGTGTAGGGAAAATCAATGAAGACTATAAAGAACTACAAAAACTGAATATCCTCATTGATCGAGATGAAGAAGGTTATCTCTTGCAAATATTTTCGAAACCGCTCCAGGATCGACCAACCTTATTTTTTGAAATCATTGAACGCAATGGAGCCAAGTCTTTTGGCAAAGGAAATTTCAAAGCATTGTTTGAAGCCATCGAGCATGAACAGGAGTTAAGGGGGAATTTGTAACTTTGATCTATGGAAGCTATTAGAAAGAAAAGAGTGCGAAGAACTGGACGGCAAGTAACTGTCGAACTTCCTGATGATTTTAAGGCAGAAGAAGTTGATGTTATTATATTGCCATCCACCGAAGAGGATGAACAAGCAATAGGTAAAACCGAGTTGGCAGAGTGGAGAAAAAGTCTTGTGGAGGAATTCTCAAAATTCAATGTTGATCTGAGCAATTTTAAGTTTAACAGAGACGAACTCTATGACAGAGCTTAAGGTGTTTATTGATAGCAACATTATAGTTTACCTTGTTGATAATAGATCAAAAGAAAAAACAAAAAAGGCTCAAGACTTCTTATCACCTGATTTTTTTATAAGCACCCAAGTAATTGCTGAGAATGTAAATGTTTGTTTAAAAAAATTACATTTAAACAAAGAAACTACTTTTGACTTTGCAAGAAGAATACTAAACAGATTCGAAGAGTTTTGAAATTTCAATAAAATATCAGCTTAGCTCTTGGGATTCAATCATTATAGCCACAGCCATTCTCAATAATTGCTCCATTATCTATTCGGAAGACATGCAAGACGGGCTTGTTATAGAAAATTCCGTGACCATTATAAACCCCTTCAAGTCATGATCAACGATGTTAAAACGCTGGAACCCCGCGAAGTAATGCCCGGATTTTTTGGACGGTTCGTCCACACAGACAATATGACGTTCGCTTATTGGGAGATTAAACAGGGAAGTTCATTGCCCGAACACTCGCACATACATGAACAGGTTGTCAATATGCTCGAAGGAGAATTTGAACTGGTGCTAGAAGGTGAATCAAATCATCTTCGTAATGGCATGGTATTGCCTATACCTTCAAACGCCAGGCATTCGGGAAGGGCCGTAACAGACTGCAAAATTTTAGATGTGTTTTACCCCGTCCGTGAGGATTACAAAAAATAAAAAAACGAATGGATTTACTTGCGCAATCAAAAGAGAAAGCAGCGAAATGGCTTAACAGTTCTGCCATAGACGATGCCACCAAACAAGAAATAAATAAACTTCTCGCAGATAGCAACACAAAAAACCTGATTGATAGTTTCTATAAGGAACTGGAGTTTGGAACTGGAGGTTTGCGAGGTATCATGGGAGTAGGTGCCAACTGTATAAATAAATATACGATTGGTGCTGCTACGCAGGGGCTCGCTAACTATCTCAAGAAAAGTTTCCTTTCTCAAGAAATTCGGGTAGCTATCGCCTACGATAGCCGCAACAATAGTAAATTTTTTGCAGGCATTGTTGCAGATGTATTCTCCGCTAATGGAATTACAGTTCATTTGTTCCCCGAACTACGACCAACTCCCCTACTCTCTTTCGCTATTCGTTATTTGAAATGCCAGTCGGGTGTGGTCATTACTGCGTCACACAATCCGAAAGAATACAACGGCTATAAAGCATATTGGGTCGATGGCGCGCAACTGGTTCCGCCTCACGACAAAAATGTGATCAACGAAGTAAACGCGATCACCGACTTTGGCCAGATTAGATTTACTGCTGATTCATCGAAAATTAATTTAATTGGTACCGATGTTGAAGACGCGTACTACGAGGAAGTAAAAAGGTTGATTCCAAAACAAGACAGTATTAAAAAACAAAAAAATATACCGATCGTCTATTCGAGCCTTCATGGCGCGGGAATTACCATGGTGCCCGAATGCTTGAAGCGACTTGGTTTTGAAAACGTGCAAGTAGTGGAGGAACAAAAAATACCGGATGGCAATTTCTCAACAGTTCAATCACCCAATCCAGAGGAAAAATCGGCTATGACATTGGCTCTTCAAAAAGCGAAAAAACTAAACGCTGAATTGGTTATGGCAACCGACCCCGATACTGATCGAGTCGGAATAGGCATCAAAGACAATAACGGTGAATTCTTCTTGTTGAATGGTAATCAGGCATTCAGTTTGATGATGTGGTTTATTCTTAAAAACTTAAGAGATACAACTGATTCGTATATCGCCAAAACAATAGTTACTACGGAGTTGATTGATGACATGGCTCGTCAGGCTGGCGTAACATGCTTCAATACATTACCTGGCTTCAAATACATTGCCGAGTTAATGCGTGAACAAGAAGGTAAGATGAAATTTATTGCAGCAGGCGAGGAAAGCTACGGTTACATGGTGGGTGACTTCGTTCGCGATAAAGATGCCGTTTCCGCCTGCGCCTTTTTTGCTTCTATGGCCACTGCAGCCAGACAAGAAGGGCAAACACTCTACGATTGGCTGCTTCAAATGTATATTGAAAATAGCTACTACAAAGAAGGCCTGTTTACCTTGGTGCGCAAAGGGGCAGAAGGTGAACAGCAAATCAAAGAATTGATGAAAATGTTTCGTAAAAACCCGCCTTCGACATTAGGTGGAGAGCGAGTTGTACGAAAACTAGATTACAAGTTGAGGGAAGAAACGAATTTGATTTCAGGCGAAAAGAAATCTATTGATCTGTCTTCCTCTGATGTTCTTCAATTCTATACCGAAACAGGAAACAAAATTTCCGTACGCCCTTCTGGTACGGAGCCAAAAATAAAATTCTACGTGAGTGTGAAGGCAAAATTGGGTTCAAAAAATGAGTTCGATGCGGTCTCCCAACAATTAGATACAATCATCAATGTCATCGAAAAGGAGTTGATCCCATGAGTTCGTTTATTCAATCCATCCAAAAATAATTGATAGAGACCTCGTTGTACTAGAAAAAGAGATTGCACTTTACCCATCGGACCAGCTGGTTTGGGCGACTACCGGAGCTATCAAGAACTCAGCAGGCAACTTGAGTCTTCACCTGTGTGGAAACCTGCAGCATTATATTGGTACCGTGTTAGGGCACTCGGGCTACACTCGAAATCGTGACAATGAATTTGCGGCACACAGCATGCCCAGAATTGAGTTATTGAACGAAATTGGTAAAGCGAAAAATTCAGTAGCTCTTGCACTAGGCAGCTTACAGCAAAACGTGCTTTCCATGCCCTATCCTGAACAAGTTTTCAAAGTACCCATGACCACCGAGTATTTTCTGATTCACCTGACAGCCCATCTCGGCTATCACTTGGGCCAAATCAACTACCACCGAAGGATGATTCAAAACCCTTCCGTCTGAACCTCGCATCCTTTTTAGTTCTTGAATTCTCTTCCTTAACTTTGTGCCTACTTGTATGAAGAAAGTCGCTTTTTATACCCTTGGCTGCAAACTAAACTTTTCGGAGACATCAACCATCGCCCGAAAATTTGAGGAAAAGGGCTATCGAAAGGTAGATTTCACCGATCGTCCGGATATCTTCATTATCAATACCTGCTCGGTTACAGAAAATGCAGACAAGAAGTGCCACAAGGTGGTTCGCGAAGCGAGGGCTATTTCACCCGATGCCTATGTCGCTATCATCGGCTGTTATGCACAGCTTAAGCCAAAAGAGATTTCGGAAATACCAGGCGTTGATGCGGTATTGGGTGCAGCAGAGAAATTTCAGTTAGCCGAGCTTTTAGACGGATTTGTTCGCCCAAGCCAGCCAATTGTTATTTCTTCAGATATTGAAATGGCTTCCAGCTTCAACACTTCTTATTCGATGAATGACCGCACCCGAACTTTTTTGAAGGTGCAAGACGGTTGCGATTACTCGTGCTCATTTTGCACCATTCCGCTCGCGAGGGGGGCAAGTCGAAGCGATAGTATTGATCACATCGTTGCTACTGCCAAATCTATCGTGCAAACAAATGTGAAGGAGATTGTATTAACAGGAGTCAACACCGGAGACTTTGGAATTCAAGAGGGAGAACGAAAGGAGCGTTTGATCGACCTGATCAAAGCACTGGATGAAGTAGACGGAATAGAACGTTTTAGAATCTCCTCTATTGAACCCAATCTTCTCACAGACGAAATCATCGAATTTGTAGCAAATTCAAAAAAATTCGTTCCCCACTTTCACATCCCATTGCAATCGGGGTCAAACAAGATACTGAAGTTGATGCGGAGACGCTATCAACGCGAGTTGTATACGGCCCGCGTTGAGAAAATAAAAATGGCGATGCCTCATTGCTGCATTGGCGTAGATGTGATTGTTGGATTCCCGGGCGAAACACATGAAGATTTCCTTGAATCGTACCAGTTCCTGAACGAGCTCGACATCTCCTATCTACATGTTTTTACCTACTCTGAGCGCAATGATACCTTAGCCACAACTCTTCCACAGCGCGTTCTACCCCATGTCAGGAGCGATCGGTCTAAAATGCTTCACGGCTTATCTGACAAGAAGAGGAGAGCATTCTATGAGCAGAATTTGCAGAAAGAGTATACCGTACTCTTTGAAAATGACATCGAGAATGGAAAAATGCACGGTTTCACTGAAAACTACATCCGCGTAAACGCAGTTTATGACCCATTATTGATTAGCGAGCTAAGAAAAGTGAAGCTTCTGTCAATCGATTCCAATGGCACAGTAGAGGTTGAATACGCGGAAAATGAAGTTTTCGTCCATTTCTAGGTTAAAGTATTCCTTTAGTTAGTCGTTCAAAGTACAGAAGTCCGTAAGGTTTACATCCAACCGTGAACTATTCGGCTGTTTTTTGCCGTTTTCTACAATAGTAGCAATTCTGCTTACTCTCATTTAATCCGACCAGTCAACGAAAAATGCCGCCCAACGGCTTGCCCTACTTTTGTCTCAACAAAAAGACAAAAACCATGAAAAAATCGATCCTGTTCCTTCTAGTTGCAGCTACTCTTTCCTCATGTGCGTTTGAAAACTATAAATGCCCCGCCTATGGTTCAAACGGACCTACCAAGCATGGCCTAAAAGCACAGAAGAGCTACAGTAAACGTAGACTTTAGGCATCCATCATTCCGTCTCTAATTTCCAGTCTGCGATCGGTAATAGAGGCTAATTCTTGATTATGTGTAACTATCACGAAGGTTTGACCGAACTGATCGCGAAGACGAAAAAAGAGCTGATGTAATTCTGCTGCATTTTTTGAATCCAAATTTCCGTTTGACTTATCCATGCCAAAACCTGAGAATTTATTAAGTGTATGGCACCCCCAGAGAGCCAAGCAAATCAGCTATTCACTTCTTTGCCTCTTATGACTCTTTAAAGTTGTTTTTTAAAGGAGTAGGTCATCCTCGTTAATTTATCGCTATATAATTCTAAATACTTAACCTTCATATCATCTGTTAGGAATGAACGTCCTACCAGCTCAGTTACTTTTTCCTTATTGCTTAAAAACAAGTTAATTTCATCTTTAACTACAGCCTCGGGTAATCCTGCCCGCACACCAAGGCTAAGAAAGTCATCATAGGCATAAAACCCATTGCTATCAAAGCTCTCAGTAGAATACCCTTCAGCAAAAAGACCGTCTTTAAGCGCCAGATCCGGATCATTCACGTGTATTCTGGAACAGAGCAGGTCATAGGCCGGACTGAGAAGATAATCGCCATTGATAGTTTCCAATAATGAAAAGTTCTTGAGGTGAGCATCGCCATTAGAAAAGACATAGTTGAATAGGATCAGACGAAACAGTCGCTGGCTCTCAATTTTATAAGCGCCTACATTTTGATTCAATATTTTAAAAAGATCCTCAGCGCTAGCCTCGTACTTAAAATCCTCTCCATGGGTTTGTTTTGTCTTGCCAGCCAGAGTCGAGAAATCTTCCATTCCGAACTTCTTACCGTCCAGTGTGCGATCAAATCTTTTGGTAATGTAGGCTGGCTGCCCATCTTGAAAAAATATCAAAGCATTTGGCGCTGTTTGAATACCAAAAACTTGTTCTGCCAGTTGCATCGTTAAATGTTCATTGGCTGGCACCTGATCAGCTTTTTTTAATTCATCAGGAATGGGTTTGAGAATATACAGGCCATGTTGTGTTGGATCTGTAAGGGTCAATATATTCTTCGCAAGAAATAGCGACAATTTTTTCTGAACGCCAGAAATACTGATCCGTGTTCGGTTCTTCATGAACAACTCTTTCACCTGTTCGTCTTTTTCAGGTGGTAGACACGGAAGGATATGGCTTACTTTCTTGCCATAAAAGACTTTCTTGAGTGCGGTTGTGCTATAGGTACCTATTCCTTTTTTTAAAGTGGAAGGGCAATGGTCAACAATCATAGCGATTCGGCTTTAACAGTGATGCACCCAATAGTGTCTTCGCAAGCTGTTTTTGTTAAGAGTGAGAAGTAGTCATTCTCATCTATTTGTAGTTGGCGGCACTGCAATTTTTTATTAACGCCTTCTGCCAGCATGTTGAAAAAAAAGGGGAAGAAGATTTTACTTCTATATTCCTGTTGCACTTTTGGAAGGGTAAGGCTTATAGCCTTTTTGCCTTGATCTCTAAAGTAAAAATCATCGTAGCGGAAGATGTATTCCCTTTCTGATTCGGTCAGTTTTCCTGCCAAGTCATTATTTCGGTAGACCAGTGCCGTTCGCATGTCTTATTTATTTCTTAAGTTTTACTCTAAGTTCAAGGCCTAATATATCAAGCACTTTTTCAATCGTATCCAGTGATGGATTGCCAATGCCCTGTTCGAGTTTGTAGATCGTTTTCATCCCCACCTTCGAGAGCTTGGAAAGTTGCTCTTGTGTGATGCCCAGAACTTCTCTGCGGCCCACAATGGTCTTAGAGAGATCTTGAATGTGATAATCTGATATGGTCATATAATCAGTATTAAAGTGCTGAAATGGATGCAACTCAATACACAAAATTATGGAATTACATACTAATATGTACTATAGTACTGAGTTATAAATATTCCGTATTTAAGTGCTGATTCTAATGAATTCGGGTCGATTGTAAACAGGAAATGATAATAATCAGTATTAAAGTACGGATACTTGCTGAGTCATTAATGCAAACGAGCAGTCTCTTCCAATAATCTCTGAAACACTAATGTCCTCCCTTACCAGCCAAAATAATTATCTTCATCTTGTCGTAATTTGTACTATCGCCATTGATCATCGAAAAAAGCAGTCCAACTGCCTGCCCTACTTTTTTATCCCAGATTTTGCAGTAGCACAATTTGCCTGCGGTTGACGCAAAATGTATGGCATTTTAGTAGAGGTTAACCCTGAAAATACTGGAAGGTACAGTCAGTATTCTTCACCCTCCGGGCAGGTCTTGCAGCCAACTGCAAAATCTGGGTTTATCAACAAAAAGATAAAAACACAAAAAAAATTAATCCTGTTCCTACTTGTTGCTGCTACTCTTTCCTCATGTGCGTTTGAAAACTATCAATGCCCCGCATATGGTTCAAACGGGCCTACCAAGCATGGCCTAAAAGCACAGAAGAGCTACAGTAAACGTAGACTTTAGGCATCCATCATTCCGTCTCTAATTTCCAGTCTGCGATCGGTAATAGAGGCCAATTCCTGATTATGTGTAACAATCACGAAGGTTTGACCGAACTGATCACGAAGACGAAAAAAGAGCTGATGTAATTCTGCTGCATTTTTCGAATCGAGGTTACCACTTGGCTCATCCGCCAGCACCAACAATGGAGAATTGATCAATGATCTAGCTACTGCCACCCGCTGCTGCTCCCCTCCCGACAACTCAGAAGGTTTATGTTTTTGCCTTTCTGCCAAACCCAGAAGTTCAAGCAACTCGATAGCGCGCTTTTTCACTTTGCCTTGGCTAGTTTTGGCAATAAGGCCGGGTATCATGACATTTTCGATGGCCGAAAATTCCGGCAGGAGATTATGAAATTGAAAGACAAACCCAATACTGCTGTTCCTGAAAGCGGCCAACCCATTAGCCGTTTGACGGAAGACATCTATGCCATCTATTTCTAATGAACCTGCATCTGGCACATCCAATGTTCCTAAAATATGCAAGAGTGTGCTTTTTCCTGCACCAGAGGCACCAACGATGGACACTACTTCGCCTTTATTAATCTGAATATCAACACCCTTCAGGACTTTTAGATCCCCGTACGACTTCTGAAGGCCTCTTCCTTTTAGCATACTATCTCGTTTTATTTTGATCGTTGTCGGTTAGCAAAGTAATGATAATAACACTGCCAGATAGTTCTGCATAAAAATAATTCCGCAAACTGCAACGCTAAAAAACACCCACTATGTAGTGAAATAAGCATTAAAAAAAGTAGCTTGCTTGCAAAACTGACAATCATGAATATTCACGAGTACCAAGCCAAAGACATCCTTAAAAAATATGGTGTTGCCGTTCAAAGAGGTATTGTTGCAGACACTCCCGATAAAGCGGTGGCGGCAGCTAAAGAAATCCAAACCGAAACGGGATCCAAGTGGTTCGTGGTGAAATCACAAATACATGCAGGTGGGCGTGGAAAAGGAACGGTGAAAGAAACGGGGTCAAAAGGCGTTGTGCTCGCGAAAAGTGTGGACGAAGTTTTTGAAAAATCAAAAGCGATATTGGGCGGAACCTTGGTGACCATTCAGACCGGTGCTGCCGGGAAAAAAGTGAATAAAGTATTGATTGCTGAAGATGTCTATTATCCCGGAGCCACCGAGCCAAAAGAATACTACATGAGTATTCTGCTCGATCGCTCAACGAGCAAACCGGTGATTATGGCCTCTACCGAGGGTGGTATGAATATAGAGGAGGTGGCTGCCACCCATCCTGAAAAAATTGTGAAAGAATGGATCGATCCTACCATTGGGCTTCAACCATTTCAGGCTCGTAAAATTGCCTTTTCACTTGGCTTAGAGGGGAATGCATTCAAGGAGATGGTCAAGTTTGTGAATTCTCTTTACACTGCCTACATGGGTTTAGATGCATCCATGTTTGAGATTAATCCTGTTTTAAAAACGTCCGACAGCAAGATACTGGCGGTTGATGGAAAAGTAAATTTAGATGACAATGCCCTCTACAGACATAAAGATTTGGAAGAGCTGAGAGATATTAGTGAAGAAGATCCATTAGAAGTTGAAGCGGGCAAGTCCGGCTTAAACTATGTGAAGTTAGATGGAAATGTAGGCTGTATGGTAAATGGTGCCGGCCTTGCTGGTGGCGCCAATGCAGAAACCGTAGAGGCGGGCTTTAGGATCATTTTGAAAGACCCTAATGTTAAAGCTATCTTAATCAATATTTTCGGTGGTATCGTTCGATGCGACCGGGTGGCATCTGGTGTGGTTGAAGCCTACAAAAAAGTGGGAGACATTCCGGTGCCAATCATTGTTCGCTTACAAGGCACCAACGCAGAAGAGGGGGCAAAAATTATCAAAGAATCAGGTTTAAAGGTTTTCTCTGCCATACTGTTGAAAGAGGCTGCCGAGAAGATCAGGGAAGTTCTAGCTAAGTAGTTGGTTTCCTTATTGATAGAAATTCTATAAATTAGCGTTTTAAACGTTGGCAAATGAGTAAAGTACTGGGCGCTGTAATCTTATTGATGGCAATTTCTTGTGTGACTCAGGCGCAGAGTTTCTACGCAGCTCGCAGAGAACGCTCACTCATCTTAAGCGGGGGTCTCGGAACATCTACCTACTATGGCGACTTAGCCAACTCTAATGCTTACATCAAAGCTGAGCCAAATATCAATGCTGCGTTACAGTATTACCTTACTAATCGAATTGGCGTCAGAGTCGAGTTAAATTGGTTCACTTTAGCAGGCGATGACAAAGATGCAAATGGAGGTGGTCGAGTTGAACGAAATCTGTCGTTTCAGTCTAGCAATTTCGAACTAAGCGCAGTGGGTATTGTCAACTTGTTTTCTCATGGAGATCGCTATTACCGTAGACCTGGAATAAATATATATGGTTTTGCTGGTATTGGGCTGCTTTACTTTAATCCAAAAGCAACCGATCAACTGGGAAGTTCCGTTTCACTGCAGCCGTTAAAAACTGAAGGGGTATCTTATAGTTTAGTCGAGCCGGTTATCCCTTTCGGGCTAGGTGTAAGATTTAAAGTTAGCCCGATGTTTAACTTGTCTATAGAAGGTGGTTTCCGTAAAACATTCACCGATTATTTGGATGATGTAAGCACGACTTACCCTGGTGCTGCTTCCTTTAATGGAGACCTTCAGGCCATTTATTTTTCCGATAGAAGGGTTGACCCTGTGGTAAATGGAACCGCGGGTGGCATTAGAGGAAACTCAAGCAGCCTAGATTCTTACTTGCTGTTAAATGCAAAGATTGAGTATTATTTGCCCCTCAGTTTTGGAGGAGATAGAAAGAAGTACTCAAAGAAAAGGAGTTCGTTCAAAAAAAGAAGAAAATAGTAGGATTCACCTACTTATTGTCTAACATCTCATAACGCGAGTAATTGCTCTTGTATTCTGGTACTAACTCTTTCATTAAAGCAACCATTTTCAATTCGTTCTTATCGTACACAAGATCATTGAACAGATCTACATACCGATTAATTTCATCATATGGATACTCCTTCACTTTCGCAATCATGATTTTGGCATGATGAGTAGGCACAGTATTTTCATTCTTAGTGAGCAGTTCCTCGTACAATTTTTCTCCCTCTCTTAGGCCGGTAAATACAATGTCAATATCGCGACCTGGTTCCAAACCTGATAGGTAAACCATCTTCTTAGCGAGGTCGGCAATCTTGATGGCCTTGCCCATATCAAAAATAAATATCTCTCCCCCATTTCCCATAGTGCCCGCCTCCAGCACGAGTTGACAAGCCTCTGGTATGGTCATAAAATAACGTGTAACTTCCGGGTGCGTCACAGTAATAGGTCCCCCCGCCTGTATCTGCTTCTTAAACATGGGAATGACAGAGCCATTTGAGCCCAACACATTGCCAAAACGAGTAGTGACAAAAGAGGTGGCTATTGGCTGAGCCTCGCCTAATGAATTATTATACGACTGCACGTATATTTCCGCAATGCGCTTCGAACAACCCATCACGTTCGTTGGGTTAACCGCCTTGTCAGTGGAAACCATGACAAATTTTGAAACACCATTTTCGACCGAAAGATCGGCCAACAACTTGGTTCCAAGAATATTGCAAAGTACTGCCTCTGACGGGTTACTTTCCATCATCGGTACATGCTTGTAAGCGGCAGCGTGGTAGACGATTTCTGGCTTGTGGTACTCGAAAATGGCTTTGATACGATCTCTATTGGTGATGTCCGCCAGGTAAAGTGTAATGTTAGTTCTTGAATTTACAGCCTTTATTTCACGCTCGATGGCGTAAAGATCGGATTCAGCCTGATCGATCAAAACTAGACTAGCAGGATCGTACTGAATAATCTGCCTTACCAACTCACTACCGATCGAGCCCGCTGCACCTGTTATCAGTATTCGTTTTGCCCGCAAGTGATCCTTAACGTTCTGACGATCTAACCTGATGGACTCTCGTCCCAACAGATCCTCAATATTTATTTCCTTTATCTGGTTGAAACTGAGCTCCCCTTTTACCCATTTATCGACCGGTGGAACAGTTCGAATCTTCACCTGATTTTGGATACAGATATCAACCAGTTCATTCTTTTTCTCGAGTGACATATCGCGAACCGTAATGACGAGTTCATCAACACCGATTTCCCTGATCAGCCGTTCGATATCATCCGTATCTGCTTTGTAAATCTTTACTCCATCAAGCAGTTTTCCGGCTTTATTTTTATCATTCTCAAAAAAGCCCACCGTTTGCATACGCGGTGAAGAATCAATGACATGTCTCGTGATAATACCAGTCTGCCCTGCCCCATAAATAACAACTCGAGATTTCTTGACCACTGCACTTTTGTAATAGGCGAAAAAATACTTAACAAGCAACCGGTAATTAAATAGTAATAGCGCTGAAGAGAGGAAAGTGATGACAATGACCGAATAAGGAATGAGGTTGATCTCAAAATTATAATGACTGACCAAATTAGCCACAGACGCGAGTAGCGCATTTAAGAATACCATGGTGATAATCCGCGCACCATCTTGCAAGCCGGTATACCGGATGATCCCTTTATAGCTACTGGTTGCAAAAACAGTGATTGCCCCTAAAACGGTGTACACAAAAATTCCTCGTAAAAAGCCGCTTTTCTCTAACTCAGCCAGCGAGAAATTGAATCTGAGTATATACCCAAGAAAACAGGAAAAAGAAATAATAGAAAGGTCAATAAAAACAATGACCCAACGGGGCAGGATTTTGATCGTACGAATTAAGCCAACAAACAATTAGAGATTATTTTTTCTTTTGGAGATCATCTTCCTTAAGCCAAGCGCGCCACCTAAGCCGATCAAGACTTCAATGCCTGTTATTGGTACTCCTGGCTTACCCCCACCTCCGGGGTTTCCAGGTTGGGCTGAAATTGCAAACCCTATAAGCAATAATGGAAGAATAAGTAGAAACCTAATTAAGAAAAAAGCCTTCCTCATCTTTTGACTATTTTGTGAACCGATGCGCCATTTGACCTAAAAACTTTTACAATATAGATTCCTGTACTTCGAGAGCTCAAATCAATTGATATCCTATTTGAAAAAGCCTCTGGTAATATACTTTCCAAAACGCTTCCCCTACTGTCTACTAAGTCAATTTGTTTAATTGCATTCTTTGACTTTTGATCTAACTCCACAATCAACTTATCAGCTACCGGATTGGGATAAACTTGAATGAACTCAGTCACTTCATCTTCAATTGCTGTTGTTAAATTGGAAACATCGATGCGAAGTGAGAAGCGATCGTTTCCAAACGTTTTGGTATCGGTTGTCACGGCAAAATTGTACTTAAATCCATTCAATACCTCGGTCTCTTTGGCAGTAAACTTGTCAATCAAAAATATCTTATACCCTAGGGCTAACGTCTCTAACTGAGTAAACTCAAGTGTATGACTCCCCTGGACAACATCTTCTACGCTTAATTTTACCAAAGTTGATTTTTTTATAGGAGGCATCGTATTGATGGCCAAGTTTCTTGTACCGTCCTCGGTTATACTAGAAACATTGATATAGGTATTGTATCCTAAACCGGTAGGATCTCCGTTTTTGCGCTTGGTGGCATCTCTTTTATCGAAATTGGTCAAAGCCTGATCTTTAAAGGAAATAATCAAGTCATCTTTTTGATTCGAAGAGTGTAAAGTGACCCTGAAAAAATTTGAAGGCGTCTCCTTTCTCAAAAATGTAAATCCGTTTGTGGTCTTAACATTTTCATCAAGTGCTAAACTGGCAGCGCCATCTACATTTTCAATCCAAAATGACTGACCAGTCGCTACTTCTCCTGTCCAATTTGTATCAAAATCGCAACCAGTACAACTACCCCCCTGGGCATACGATGCTACAGTACCCCCACCAGTATACGGTGGTGGAATGGACTGACGAATATAAATGGCTGTACTACCTATAGCTGAGAAATCAATGTTGTCCGAATCAATTGTGCAAGGGTATGGGTTGGGAATCAAGTTCCACCTCTCGCCATCAAACACACTTGGCGCGCTTCCCAATGGAATCGAAATAGGGCCTTTGTTGATATCCCCTCTGACTAATACCACAAAGTCTCCGCCAGCACCATCATACGCGTACACAGCATACCCTTTTCTAAAATCTAAGCTAGTAGAAGCGACTGAGCCTCCGCTGCCAACTGCAACGAAGTCTCCAGTAGTAACTGCATCGTATTCATAAATGGAGGGAGCTGTATTATCAACGATTATCGTTCCATCTTGGGTGCTCGGGTCAGAAAAATTGCCACTAACTGACAACCCACCACTTTGCCAATCACCTACATTGCCTGAAGCAATGGGCATGGAAAGGTATCGCCAAGATTCGTCACCGTCAATGTATCTCTCGATCGTTACATTCCCGGTAAATTTGGTAGGGTCGGGCAAGGATTGGATTCCACCTCCTGTCTGTGATGAGGTAGATTTAATGGTTGTTACCCCAGTACCAGGTCCATCAGCATCATAACTTCCAGCTGAACCGCTGTACAACCGAAGTAGACCGTTAATGTTTACTGCTGCCGAGGCAGCAAGTGTTACACTCGTTAAGCCACCAACCTCTAAGTCAAAAACATTTAGCACTCCTGATAGCGTTGAAGAGCTACCATTAAAAGTCAGAAGACCACTGCCAGAATAAGTGAAGTTGCCGCCTGAATTAACAGTTATATTGCCACTGACATTAGTGACCCCGCCAATAATTGTCAAAACTCCGGTCGAATTTACCGTAATGCTCGAGTTATTTGAGGTTCCACTATTGTTCAAAGTTCCGCTTACAGTTAATGTACTCCCATTCAGAACACCGCCATTATTAGTCAACGTTCTCCCCGTATTAACTGTTACGGTACCACTGTGCAGCGTATTATAACCATTCGGTATGGTTATCACTCCGTTAATTACAACATTATCTGTCCCAGATGGAATCACACCACCAACCCAAGCATTTGTCGCATTCCAGTTGCGAGCAGGGCTTGTCACAGAAGTTCTTGTGACCTGGGATATTGCTAAATTAAAGCTTAAGGAAAGTAAAAGAAAAACAATGCCTTTCATATCATATTTTCACTAGGCCCACATTTCCACAAATTTACCCAAATAATGTTAAAATTCTAGTCTTTTTATTCAAAAAACAAGTAGAAGGTAACTAGTTACTTGCAACATAAGAGTTTAACCTATTGACATTTTGCTTATGCCGTTCGAAACTAAGGAGTTCAATTTTTTAAGCTCCACCTCGTCTAACCCAGACCCCCAGTTATTGTTGGTCGCCTGATGTCAGGCAACCAACAACAACAATGGGCGACCAACAATAACCAAGGGTTTTATTGAGCAAAACTGATCACTCTCTTCAGTTCTTCTTCACTCAGGGCAGACCCGGAAGGCAAACAAAGCCCCTGTTCAAATAGCCTTTCGCTCACCCCTCCCCCATACTTGGGAAATTGCTGAAAAATAGGCTGCAAATGCATGGGTTTCCATAAAGGACGGCTTTCGATATTTTCTTTTTCTAAGGCAAGGCGGATATCTTCTCGGGTGATTCCACCGTTTTGCGAGGGGTCGATGAGTATCGTGGTTAGCCATCGATTGGAGAATGAGCCTACCATTTCGGGCTGGAAAGACATGCCCGGGAGGTGGCCAAGTGCACCTCGGTAAAACTCAAAGTTGGCTCTCCGCTGCCGAACACGGTCGTCAATTACTTTTAATTGTCCCAGTCCAATGCCCGCGGAAATGTTGCTTAACCGATAGTTGTAGCCTATTTCTGAATGTTGATAATGAGGGGCAGCATCTCTTGCCTGGGTAGCCAAAAACCGAGCCCTTTTAATCCAATCTTCATTTTTTGCAACCAACGCCCCCCCGCCAGAAGTAGTAATGATTTTATTGCCGTTAAATGAAAAAATCCCAATATCCCCAAAAGTGCCCGCTTTTTGTCCAAAATAAGTAGAACCAAGCGCTTCTGCAGCATCTTCGATAACAGGTATCTCGTATTTTCGGGAGATCGCCATGAGTTCATTGAGTTTTGCCGGCATCCCATATAAATGAACCAAGATAATCGCCTTAGGTTTTTTGCCTTTCTTGATGCGATCCAAAATTGCTTCTTCTAAAAGAGCCGGATTCATGTTCCAGGTTTCCAGTTCGGAATCCACAAAAACCGGAGTCGCACCGACATAAACGATTGGGTTACAAGAGCCAGAGAACGTGAAGGTGGAGCAGATTACTTCATCACCCTGCTTTACGCCCAAAATGATCAACGCCAAATGGATGGCTGCTGTCCCTGAAGACAAAGCAGCACAATACTCGATGCCATTGTAAGCAGCCAGTTCTTTTTCAAATGTATCGATTTGAGGCCCTGCTGGAGAAACCCAGTTGGTATCGAACGCCTGATGGATGTAGGTAAGTTCTTCCCCGCCCATGTGTGGCGGAGACAAATAGATTCGTTTGCTCATTCCTTCTTTATAAACCGCTGGAAATATACAGCAGGAATAAGTAAAATCATGAGGGTGGGATTGACAATCAGGCGGTGAAATTGAGATAAAAGCGGAGACGAGATTTCTATATCTCCTTCCAGATTTAATTTCACTAACAAATAAGCAGGAAGTAAAACGAAGAAATCAATCAATTGAATCGCAACGGCTAACCGAAGAACTGAACGCGACTGAAACCAGCCGGCAAGCAATAGCAGCATCGAAAAATCATTGAGAAGAAGTCGAAGGGTTCGATTAAAAGAAAAAGATAAATAGGGATGGTTCGCTTTATCAATCCAACCAGCCAAAAAACCAGCATGTTGAAAAAGATAAACTACCGCGAGACCAACAACGCCTAACCCTACGAGTGCCCATCGAGCCGACCGAGATAGGAAAAGATCATCCTGCTGCCTCACGCTTTACTTTTTTTGCCCAAAGAAACCATAGCCAGAAAACAACGGCATAGATGCCCCCTGTAAAGAGGTATTTGTGGAAAAAATAGAGGTAGCGCGGCCAATAGATTTCAATGCCGTACAGCAGTGCCACCCTAACCAAGTTCATTAAATAAATAACGATCAGTCCACCCAAAGAAAAAATAAGAGTTGATTTTAACTTTCCACGGAAGGCGGCCATGAAGGACACAAACACAATCATCACATTCACACTATTGCAGCCTTCAAATACTTCGATCACCGTTCGGTATTTGTTTTTAATGATCACATTTTTGTAACCTGCTTTCAACGCGAAGGTGACAGAGTCATCCCACGAAGATAACACCCACGCAACATGCTTCGAAACGACAAGTGTAATAGGATCTGGCTGTGGCAAGAAGGAGTTGACATAAAAGCCGTAGATAGTGTTCAATAGCAGATACAAACCTACGAAAGTGAGTAAGAAAAGAATGGCGGGCTTGTTTTCCTGAAAGAGTTTCATTTGGGAGCAAGAGGTTTTGCGGGAATCCCCACAGCAGTAACGTCCGGCCCAATGCTTCGAGAAACCACTGCCCCCGCTCCAATGATGGATCTCTCCCCGATATCAACCTGATTGATAATCTTTGCGCCCGTTCCAATAAAGACGCACTCCCCAAGTTCAACTTCACCGGACACATTTACTCCAGGCATTATGGAACAATAGTCACCTATTTTAGTGTCGTGCCCAACTGTAGTAGACAGGTTTAAGATCACATGCGCACCAATCGAAATGTTAACGGTCACGATAACACCCGCAGTAATTATCGTGCCCTTTCCAATCGAGACATGGTCTTTTCCAATTTGGCAATTGGGATGAATAAGGGTGGGAAAAGAAAGCAACAAATTACCAGCAACTTTGCTGATCACTTTCTTCTTTATTGCAGGATTGCCTATCGCGAAAACTACTTCTAATTGTTCTGCATACTTCAGCAACTCATCACCCCCACCAAAAACGGGGTATCCGTTAACTACTTCTCCTTTTAAAATTCCATCATCAAAGAATCCAATAAATTCCCATTGTTTAGAAACCTCATTGATTTGATCAATCAACATCTTAACTTCTCTACCAAAACCTCCAGCCCCAAAAATCGCAATCTTCTTCATAAGCATTAGCTAATTATTCCCATTGAACCTGGGCATCGTTTTTATTCCGCTTGCTCCAATCCCCTCTGCCTTAAACACTTTCTTGATTGTTCTGACGAAAATAGATATGTCGACCGAAAAAGACACATGATCAACGTACCATACGTCATACTCAAATTTTTCTTTCCACGAAATCGAATTTCTTCCGTTTACTTGTGCCCAACCTGTGATCCCCGGTCTCACCTCATGTCTCCTCCTCTGAACGCTATCATAGAGAGAAAGGTAGTCCACTAAAAGTGGTCGCGGTCCAATGAGAGACATATGGCCGAGCAGCACATTAACCATCTGGGGCAATTCATCAATTGAATATTTCCTAACAAAATTACCGATCGCAGTTATGCGTAAATCATCTGGCAACAGATTGCCTTCGTTATCTTTGGTATCATCCATTGTTTTAAACTTGATCAGCCTAAACACACGTTCATCTCTCCCCGGTCGTGGCTGAACAAAAAACGGAATTCCTCGATTTGCTATTGCTAGTGCTAGCGTGACAATAATAATAAGTGGCAAAGTGACCACAAGTATTGAGAACGCAAACAGGATATCCAGCACCCGCTTCACAAATTTATACCACACGAACTAAAGACGTTATAAGTTCAAGATACTTTGTTGAAAGAACTCTGCGATCGAAATTATTCTTCGCGAAGAGGTATCCATTTTTTCCCATCTGTAATCTTAGGTCAGGCTGATCAATTAAAAGCTTCAGCTTCTGCACAAAACTATGAGGATCCTCGGGTGTAACAAAAAGGCCCGATTTAGATTCTTCAACCAATACCCGAGAGACGCCATCAATTCCCATCAATATTGGTTTTTCGCACGCCATGTAATCAAACGTTTTATTGGAATAGACTGTCTTAAAGGTCTCCGCATTTTTCAAGACAGACGTTCCAACATCGGCAACAAGGATGTACTTATAAATTTCCGGTTTTGGAAAAGGCCCAAGAAACAATACGTTTTCTATGGACTCCTTTTCTTTCCTTTCTATTAAACGTTTCTTTTCCATCCCATCACCTATTAACAAGAACAACACATTCTCATCTTTAAGTAGTAGAGCTGCATCTAAAAGTTGATCCAACTGATTCGCTACCCCGTGTGCTCCTACATACGTGACTATGAATCTGCCCTTCCAATTGTGTTTATCAAGAAAAGCCTCTCTATCGAACGTACTCTTCAATAAATCCACCGAACTAAAATCAGCGGCATTGGGAATCTCAATTATTTTATTGGCTGGGACTTTTTTCTTGGCAATTAATGAAATCTTAAATGAAGGAGTTAAGACTACAATTTTTGAGGCCTTTTCATAGATGAACTTTTCAACCCAATATGCCAACCTAATTATGGTGTTGTTTTTAAGTACTCCCGTATCGATTGCTGATTCGGGCCACAAGTCTCTAACTTCAAAAATCCACGGTATTCTTCTTACGCGTGACGTGACGTAACCAATCACACCAACAAAAAGTGGTGGGGATGTTGAAATCACCAAATCAAATTTTTGTGACCGCAGTGTAAAAAGTGATGCTACTAAGCCAGATAGAACAAACGAAAAATAACCCCATAGTCTGCCTCTGAAACTCTTGTTGTAGGAGGAAGAAACATAGCATCTGATAACCGTGACCAATCCTTGACTTTTTTTGACAAAAAATTTGCCCTTGTATTCGTCTCTCTTTTCAGAAGCATAGGCATGAACCAATCCGGCTATCACTGTTACTTCAACGCCCTGTTCTGTCCACAGTTTGGCAAATTCATTGAAGCGAGACCCCCCGGGTTCGTCTTCTTCTAAAAAATATTGGTGAATTAATAATATTTTCATGCTTCGTATCAAGCGTATTCTAATACCGTTTTAATTTTTTTTCCGTAAGTAAAAAACTCAATTTGGTTCGCTTCCTCATTTTGACCATACGTATTGGAATAATAACGTTTACTCTTTTTTATCGTGCAGTTGTTATCAGGTTGGCTGAACTTGATGTCACCTGTTGGGTGCCATATTTGACGCATTGAAATGCCGGATTCTCCTTCCATCGAATCTTCGACAATCATTTCTTTTTTATTGAAGTCAATAGTAACCCTCCGATTATGTCGAATATCACCAATCGTATCATAAGCCTTTATTGCTCCAATAAACTCGATGACCCCGCCCTTGGATTCTTTCCACTCAGCGCTCAATGCCTTTGACCAATTTACCCAGATAAAACGCGAACCTTTTTGCATTTGATCCGAATCGCCAAGCATCACGGTGTTGTGCGACTCTGTTCCAAAAAAGTATTTAACAATCGCTTTATCTGTATTGTAAAGATAGGAGCCGCCATCACGCAATATATTCTTTCCGTTATACCAAACATCCAGATGAAGGTTGTCTGCCTGCGAGGGACGATCTTTATAAGAAGAACAGACCACCATTGCAAGCAGTTGTTCTCGCCTGTATATGTAAAGACCGCCAGTGGTAAAGGAATGACACCCATCTTCAATACTCAATCTTGGCCAACGCTTTGTTTCTCCTTTCAATCCAAACCACGCCCGATCTTCAAAACGTGTTGCGTAAATATTCTCCCCGGTAAGATAGTAGTGTAGTGCATCTAAAGTGGGAGAAAAATTGCGAAAGGACTCGTCATTCCAATTAAAAAACAAAGACCCATCGTTGGCTCCATAGTTCGGCAACTCGCCCGAAATTCGATCTTGGCAAGTAGCCAACAAATTAAGGGTTCGGTAGGCACGTTGATAAACCTGATCTCCGAAAGAATCACCGTGGCACTCACTAATTAAAAATGCCCATGTTAACAATTGAACTACTACTCGCTGATAGTTGAAACTAAACTGCAGGTAAGATCCATCCGCATAAATCTGGTAAAGAATTTCTTCTTCCAACCATTTCTTTCCTTCATTCTTCCATTGATTCGACTCTTGAAAAAATGGAAATAAAAGACCTGCCGTATAAAGGCATAGCGTCTCTGTGACCGCATGGTTATTGCGAACAGCAATTCGTGAAAAGTGAATGTTCGTGCGAACGTGCTTAACTTGCCAGTAGATCGAGTGGATAATTTTTTTGAAGCGCTGCTCGGTGAGGTGAACAGAGTCCTTGTAGAAATAGAGTGCCAATATCCAATTAAAAACGCGCAACGAAATTTCCTGGCTACATCGGTAATTAGGACCCAGATTAATCGGATTGGCAGCGATCCAACTTTCGATCTGACAAAACACCCAATCAGAAGAATCTTCGTCAAAGGCTGCGTCACTTCGTAAAACGGGATGAATAAAGTTAAATCGACTCTTTTCCCAAACATATTTAATATCACCTATTGATACATCAAAATCCGGAATTTCTGTCCAGTGCTTTTTGTTGGGGTATCGATACCCCGTTGACGGATTCAATAGCCACTCATCCAATTCTATTTTTATCCAAGAGCCTTGAAAAAATTGAATCTCTCCTGCCTTTATTCTTGCCGCTGATTCTCGCAAACCAGAACTTGGGGTGACTTTTGATTTCAATGATTCGCGCGAGTCAAAAAAAAATGGCGGTGTTTTGCCCCGCCATTCTGCCAATGTGATCCAGTGCCTAAATTTGACAGAGCGTGGGAAACGAAACTTGAGAATTCCGGTTCTCATCTGAACTTCGTAGAGAAGTCGAAATCCAATGTATCGCACTCCCATGGCCCGCGCCCACTTTATCCATTGCAAAAGGACTGTCACCTTATAAGTATCTTTTCTAATATGGCAACAATTCTGTCGGCTGTTTGCCCGTCCCATTTTTCGGGAGTTGCCCCCCTCTTCCATTTCCCTCCGAATAATCTCTCCATGGCTGGTTTGACATTTGCAGGATCGATTCCCAACAACTCGTTAGTGCCCATTGTGACCGTCTCAGGTCGCTCGGTGCTAGTACGCAATGTCATACAAGGAACTCCCAAAACCGTGGTTTCCTCAGTAACACCACCGGAATCGGTAATCACCGCTTTTGCATGTTTCACCATATAGTTAAATTCAAGATAGCCCAATGGATCAACGCAGAACAAGTTGGCCCAGCTAAGATTTGCTGATAGAAGTGTTTTACGTGTGCGGGGATGAACTGGGAAGATAACCGGCAGGTGTTTCGCACTCAATGTGATCTCGTTCAACAAATTCTGTAACTGATGGATCGTATCCACATTGGATGGACGATGAAGAGTGAGAATGATGTACTCCTTTTCTTTAAGATTCAAATCATTCCAAAGAGGCGGCTGCGAAAATCGCGATTGGTTTTTAAGAAGTGTGTCAATCATCGTGTTGCCAACAAAGAAAATAGCTGCCGGATCAACTCCTTCCTTAATCAAATTCTGATTAGCGACCTCGGATGTGGTGAAAAAGTAGTCAGTAATTGAATCAGTGACCATGCGATTAATTTCTTCCGGCATTGTCAGATCGAATGAACGAATGCCACCTTCTACATGTGCCACTTTAATATTCAGCTTTTTAGCAGCAATACTACAAGCCATAGTAGACGTGACGTCACCTACTACCAGGCACAAATCACATGGGGACTCCATCAGAAGCTTCTCGTAGCGAACCATGATATTTCCAGTTTGCTCGGCCTGGGTGCCGGAGCCAACCTCCAGATTTACATCCGGATCCGGAATGTTCAGCTCGTCAAAGAAGCGCCCGCTCATTGCTTTATCATAATGCTGCCCTGTATGAATCAAGCGAAATGAAAGACGCGTGTCGTTTGATTGACGAGTGCGTATGGCGTCTATGATTGGCGCAATCTTCATGAAATTCGGCCGCGCACCTGCTATAATGTCAATTTTCATATTGAAATGCGCGCGTTTTGTTTTAGGCTTTGAACCATTGCCAGCGTGACAGCCGTGACGTGAAATATTTGACTTATCGGTATCAAGGGCTTGCCACTCTCAAACGCTATTTTCAACTGTTTGATTTGTTCACTGTGACCTTTGTCGATAGACGTTTTAAGCTTTGTGAAACCCGGCCATCCATAGCCAGTCGTGATTCGAAAATTATCCATTACCAATGTTCTCTCCTGATAGTATAATTCAATTCGCTCTTTTGAATAGGCTTTTGAACCATTTGCAAAATAGTTGATGACTACATTTGAACCGCTCTGCATCTCAAGTAGAAAACTGGCATTGTCAGAATTACTATTCGTGGAAATACCCATAGACTGACCCGTTACGCTCACTACTTCGCTTCCTGTAAGATACACTGCTAAATCGACCATGTGGCAAGCCTCACCGATTATTCTGCCTCCCTCCTTCGGATCTAACGTCCAATGGTTAGCCTGCAATGCTCCCGCATTCATGGTTGTGATGAGATGCATAGCACCCGGCTGCATACCCACTAACTTTTTCAGCTTTAAAATGTGAGGTGAAAATCTCCTATTGAACCCAACGTGCAACAATGAAGATTGTGGCTTGGTCGTAAACAGCTGCTGTAATGCTTCTAGCTCTTCTTCATTTACTGCCAGTGGTTTTTCGACAAAAATATTTTTACCTGTTTGAACAGCCTGCTTCACCATCTCGGCATGCAGGCTGTGACGAGTCGTAATAATCACTAAGTTGACTTTTTCATCTTTTAATAATTCCACAAAGTCAGTGGTAGCGAAAGCCGCGTTGTATTTTTTTGCCATCAATGTAGCGGACAACCCGTTGGCGCTGGCTATGCCTTGAATGGCAATTTGGTTTTTCTTCAACGCAGGAAGCAGCGTTGCTTTTGTGAAATTGCCCGCACCGATGATTCCCGCACGCAAAGATCCTAACGAGGCACCAATTTGCTGGAAGACCACTCGCTTTGAAAGTGTCTTTGGCTGTGATGGAAACACCAACAACGAGGCAACCCGATTGGGATTTTTCATGTCGCCATACACACTTTGAAAATCTGTAAACGAAACCTGTTCTGAGATCAGTGCTTTTACGTTGACGGACTGAGTTGCTATTGCTTGTAATACTGATTCAAAATTCCGCTGAGCGGTCCACCGTACAAAAGCCAATGGATAGTCATTTCCTTTCTGCTCATAGTTATCATCATAACGTCCCGGACCATAGGAACAAGATACCTGAAAAGTCAACTCTTTCTCGTAAAAGTCGGGTCGCTTCAAACTCAGGCCAATAACACCAATCAAAATAATACGGCCTCGTTTGCGGCACATCAATGCTGCTTGATGAATAATTTCGTCTCCTTTTGCAGAAGCCGTAACAAGAACTATATCCGCGCCAAGTCCCCGGGTATTTTCTTTCACAAAAGCTATTGGATCTTCAATCGATGAATTAAATGATTTGACCCCGAGTGACTCTGCCAATTTTACCTTCGCCTCATCCACATCATACCCGATGACTTGGCAACCATTTGCCTTCGCCAATTGGGCTGTTAGCAGACCGATTAATCCTAATCCAACCACAACTACTGTTTCTCCAAGTGTGGGTTCAGCCAGTCGCAAGCCTTGCAGCCCTATAGATCCAATGACAGCAAAGGAGGCCTCTTCGTCACTGACGCCAGCAGGAATTTTTGCAACCAAATTCTGTGGGACGCAAACAAATTCCGCGTGAGAACCATTCGACACAACCCGATCGCCTATTTGAAATTCGGTGATACCCTCACCTAGCTGTGCCACTACTCCCACCTGACAATAACCCAAAGGGATTGGTTGATCCAGTTTATTGAACACCGCTTCCAATGTTGGCAGCAGCCCTTCGGCTCTAATTTTATCAAGCACCTGCTGCACTTTCTCAGGTTGTTGACGCGCCTTCTGAAATAGTGATGCTTTACCGAACTCTACTAGCATTCGCTCCGTTCCCAACGAAACAAGAGTATGTGATGTTTGAATCAAGACTTGCCCCCTACCCGGTTGTGGTACTGGAATTTCCTCGAGAGAGGTGATCCCGGTTTTAAGATTTTGAATTAATTGTTTCAAGTATTTCGTTTTTCTTTAGTTTGGAAAATTGACGTATCCATGAATCGATGGCAAGCAATGACCAGATGCTATATGAAGCATCTATTTTTCCTGATTGATTATCCACAATCAACTGCTGAACTTTCTGCGAGTCGAAAATTCCTACTTCGTTAATGCGCTCAGAAGAAAGTCGCTCAGCGATCAAGGGCTTCATGTCGGATGTGATCCATTTTCGCACAGGCGCTCCAAAACCGGTTTTGGGTCGGTAAATCACCTCGCTTGGTAAATACCGCTCGGCCACTTTCTTTAGGATATACTTCGTCTCTTTTCCTTTCATTTTTAATGACGGGGGAATGGTACACGCAAACTCCACCAACTCATTATCCAAGAAAGGCACCCGCACTTCTACGCCATGAGCCATCGCCATCTTGTCGGTGTAGTTCAAATTATGATCCACTAAAAAAGAAGTCATTTCCCAATAGAGCATTCTATTAAGCCACGAAGTTTCATTCGGAATGTCGGCTAAGCGGCTGATAAGATAGTCAGTAGGGTCGTGTTGTTTGACGATCGGTTGATACTGTTTATTAAACAATTGCTTTACAGTATCTTTTGGAAGCCACCGGTAATAATTGGCTAATCGCTGTTCGATTGTCTGCGTTGACTCCTTCAACACCTTGGTAACTCTTCGAAAGAGGGGATTTTTTCGATTCAGTGGCAATTTAAGTAGGCCCTCGCTTGCCCACCGTGGCAACAGTTTCAAATACTTCTCTATCTCCAATGCCTGGTGTCTACGATAGCCGGAAAAAACATCATCACCGGCTGTGCCGCCAATCAATACTTTAAATCCCATTGATCGCGCTTGCTGGCAAATGTTTGAAACATTGAGGGGGGCCGCATCTGCCTGCGGCTCATCCAGGTGCCAAATCATCTTATCAAAATCCCGGAGGATGTCAATATCTGCTTTCACAATATGCAAATTGACTTTCAGGTGATTCGCTACCTTTTTCGCATAGCCCAAGTCATCAGTAAAACCCTCTCCACTGATTTCGGAGCCGGCATCGATGGTAAAACAATTTAAGGTCTTCTCAGGATGCAACCGTTTGGCCATGGCAACGAGAAGACTTGAATCCAAGCCTCCGGAAAGAAAGAAACCTACCGGGACATCTGACAGCAATTGACGCTCAACGGCCTGAAGTATTTTCTGTTCGCATAGGTCAATTAGTTCTTTTTCGCTACTGTCAGAATACTTTCCGATGAACGGAACTTGGTAAAATTCTTTTCTTTCCAGTTTCAGTTCTTCGCCAACAAAATGAAACTTAATAGAAGAACCAGGTTCCAATTTATTGACGCTTAGAAACGGTGTGCACACGCCCGGAGACCAAAGGAAGGTTAAAAAGTTATCGAGGGCCGTAACATCTATTGACCGATCGGCAATAACCGGTAAGAGTGCTTTCAATTCAGACGAGAAAGAAACGCTGTTTTTCAATGATGAAAAGTAAAGTGGCTTTACACCGAAACGATCTCTTGCTAATAATAGCGATTGTTCTTGTCTATCGTATAGCGCAAATGCAAAGATGCCGTTCAACTTAGGAAGACAATCAATACCCCATTGTTGATATGCCACTAAAAGAGTTTCGGTATCTGAAGTAGAGCAATAATGTCTGGCATTCAGTTCGCCACGCAATTCGAAATGATTGTATATCTCTCCATTAAAGATGATTACCAATCGGCCATCTTCGGAAAACATAGGTTGGTTTCCGCTTTCACTTAAGTCTTGGATGGAAAGTCTTGTATGACCGAGAAATACGTTCGCTTCTACAAAGGACGCCTGATGATCGGGGCCCCGATGCGCAATGGCGCCAATCATTTCTTCGATCGGCCACTGCCCCACACTACCAAATCCACCTACGATGCCGCACATGGTTATTTATCTGCCTCAATAAGCATTGCCAGTCCGTGCTTTTTGAAAAATGTTCTGATCAGCCAGCGCGGATAAATTCTCCGCGCCAGGTCTAGTAAAAATCCTTTGTGTCTTTGGCCTGCTTGGGACGTTAGAAGGTCTCCATGTCCCAAAATAGTTTCAATTCTCACATTCTTAAATGCGCTAAATAATTGCTTTGCGTCCTTTAGGCTAAAGGCCTTCGTTCCCGGACTCTCTAAATACTTTGAATAGATGGTTTCCAAACTTTTAAATGGCTTCAAATTTAAAAGACCGTAACGAATCCATAACATATAACCGACCATGCTATGTTTGTGATAGATCATTATTTTACAACTGCCATTCGGCCTTAACACCCTAAATATTTCCTGTACACATCTTTTTGTATTGGGGCTATGGTGAATTACACCCCAACTATAAACGAGGTCAAAAGTCTCATCAGCAAAGGAAAGATTTTCGGCATCTCCAACGGCTAACTTAGATTCTAAACCGAACAACGAAAGACGTTTAGTAGCATAGCTAATAGCTCGCTCGGTTAGGTCAATTCCATATAGCTCCGCTCCCCCCTCTGCAAATTTCTGGTGATCTGATCCTAGGCCAACACCAATCTCAAGTAATTTCTTGTTTCTAAAATTATTGAAGTCAGCAAAATTCAAAATAAAGGGCTCGAGACGATATCGTTCTTGCATTTGGTTTTTAAATTGTTGCATCTCTTCTTCTCCTTTTAGATAAAGTTCTTCTCCGCAGGAAGCTTCATTCCAAAAATCTCTTACTTTCTCTTTTTCTTTGTCCATCATAAAATACTAATTACTCAAAAAATCGAACGTCCGCCTTGATGTATTCTGCCACGAAAACGCCTGCGCGGGGGTGAAGGCCTTCTCGCTAAGTGTGCGTCTCAGATATTCATCAGTTGCCAATTTCTCAAGGCAGTTCGTTGCGTAGCTCAAAATGATTGTATATCTCTCCGTTAAAAATGATGACGTAACGGCCATCGGCAGAAACCATGGGCTGGTTTCCGCTTTCATTTAAGTCTTGGATGGAAAGTCTCTTATGACCGAGAAATATGTTCGCTTCCACAAAGGACGCCTGATGATGAGGGCTCCGATGCACAATGGCGCTAATCATTTCTTCTATCGGCCATTGCCCCACACTACCAAATCCGCCTACAATGCCGCACGTGATTTAACTAAAAGTAAGTTGACTCTCAGGGTTTGAGGATCTTTTTGCGACCTCAATAATAAATTCCGAAGTATTGTGAGACGCACTCTCCCGTGCAAATGTTCGTTTCACTGCACGAACTGATAAACTCTTACTTAATTCTTGATTCGAAAACAGATCTAGAATTACAGCCTCGATAAAAGACGGTTTTAATGCATTAAAATACAGTACGCCTTCTCCCCCTGTTTCAGGAAGAGAACTAAGTGACGAGCGTCCCATCGACATGACTTCCGTCAAAATCATTCCAAATGATTCACATGATGAGTCAAACATAAATCCATTTGCCTGACCATATTCCTTTTGCAATTCAATATACCTAACGAGTCCAACGTACTGAACAATGCTAGAAAAATCCTCATTCTGCGTGAACTCTATCTAACACTATCGTTACTTTGTCCAGTTATTGGCGCGCCTTGTCAATTAAACTTGCTTTCCCAAACTCAACCAACATTTTTTCTGTACCTAATGAGACCAGTGAATGCGTGCTACGGATAAGGAGGCTCCCTTTACGCACCCTTGGTGTGGGAATGAAATCTAGTGTAGTGTTTCCGTTTTTAAAAGATTGTGTAATTTGTTTCACATCTTTTTGATTACGTTAAAACTTAACTCTGACAAAAATTATTTTCCGTTATAACAAAAATTAATAAACGAAAAGGTCTGGTCTGCGCATTGCCTCCATGAAAACATCTCTGACATAGCATAAGATTTCTTTGCTAGTTGTGTACGAAGATCGGGATGCTCAATTAATTTCTTCAGGGCATTCACAATATCAACTACCTGTAGTGGATCGCAATAAAGCCCTCCATCCTGCAGAATTTCTGGCATTGGCCCGTACGAAGAGGAAAGAATGGGTAGACCCGATGACATCGCTTCAATTAATATATTCGGCATATTCTCGCACGTGGAGCAAAACGCAAACAAATCTGCACTATGATACGCCTCATTCAGCGAATCATACTCCATTTCACCTTTATAAATAATATATTCCTCGTGTCCGCGGATGGCATGGTAAAACTGTTTCGCGCACGGCTCATACATGGGGCCGATCAACACGAGCTCTACCGGATATTGCTTCCGTAATTCTTTGACTGCGTTCATCAGGTTAACATGATGCTTGTAAAAAATAACAATTGAAACATACAGTATTTTGAATGGCTTTGACATGGTGTAGTCAGAGATGGGGGCTTGAACTTTGGGAATATGTTTAAACCGGGTCGATACACCATGAGAAATAACAGTTGTGTAAGTACTCTTCTGCATGACCACCCGCTTCCTGATATAATCACTTGCGTAACGCGTTAAGAATATCACACCCCTGGCATGGCTAAAGGATCGTCTTTGAAAAAAATTCAGCAACAACAATCGTAGCATTTCGAACGACACCGGGAATCGATCACGTTCTCGTTTTTCAAAAACGAGCATGTTCTGAGACATCGATACGTACGGAATATCCAAAGAATAAAATACACCACCTGGACTCCACAAAATATCGCAATTTGCTGCAAATTCTTTTTTCGCATGAAACAATATCCAAGATACACGGGTATAAAATGAGCCATCAAGCGCGGGTATCTTTCGCAATTCAAGCCAAGAGACAGATGGAAAATTTTCGAGTTGCTTTCCTCCCCAAATAATTACTTTTGTGACATTATGTTTTGCTGGCCGAGAATTCGTAATCACCTCCAGCAAATGCGTTAGTCCACCGCCTCCGCGAATATTGGTAGCATCAATCCCGATAACCATTAAACCAAACGAATTGTAATAAATGCATTAAGAACTATTCGAGATTGTTAATAAGACCATTTAAAACAATCTGTGGATTAAAATTTCTATTGGCAATTTCTAAGCTAATGCTTCCCATTTCCTGTAGCTCAACATTCGATAGCCCAATCATACTAGCAAACTTGCTTCTAATTTGAATCAAGTTTAACGGATTGAAGCTTAGACCATTTCTACCCTCTTCCAAAAGTTCACCTTTATTACCACAATTTTCAGAAATAAATAATGGCAAACTCATGAAAGACGCCTCAACAATGGACAATGGACTAGGGTCAGTAAAAGAAGGTAGAACAAATAAATTTGCATTACTATATTCAAAGCGCAGTTGCTGCTCTGTGAGATTCCCCAACAAACTTACTTTATCACCCAATTTATTCTTAATAAGATAGGCTTGCACTAATTCTCTATCTGAACCATCTCCCGCAACTCTAATCATGAAATTCGAAGTGTAATCTATAGAGTTAAGAAAATTCAATATACCCTTCGTATTCTCTATTAACCTGGCAACTATTAAAACAATCTTTACTGATGAAGACAACCTTTTATTTAAGACGGAAGGATCAATCTTAAAAAATCTATTATCTATCAGATTAGGTAAGTAAATTACATTTTTCTTCCTAATATGCCATTTTTCAAATAGTGTGATTCGAGCTAAATCACCCGGAATTATGAAATATTTGTCACATGTAAGCCTTTTAAGAATTGTGATAGTAAGCACATTAATATCATTCCAACTTCCACCTAAAACAACGTTACACTTTCCGCATTTAATTATATACTTAATAATTCCAGGATTAAAGTGGAAATGAAATCTACCAAACAAATAAAAATATATACCTTTTTCATCAACCCAATTCTTAAAGTTCAACTTTCGCGTATCCAATTGCCAAAATCTTCCTACTTCTGTCTTTCCCATTACTATAACCTCAAAAGCGAAGTTTCTCACTTTCCCAATAGCAGCAAGCTCATTAAAAACAAAAATGCGATATGGAGGCAGAATGTTTGTTAAGAATATATACTTTTTATCTGGATGCACCATGGAGATACTTTGTAATAAATAAAAGATCAATAATTTTAAGGAATAGTAATATCCCAAAAATTACAAACGTAGATGTTATCGGTGATCTGACAAAGAAGAAGGTCCACGGAAACAGAAAAACTGCATATAGCATACTAAAGTCTTTCTTATTCTCAAATGCGTTTACGATATTTTGTTCTAATGAAAAAAGAAGAATACCAATACAGATCGAAAAAACCACCCCTCCAATCCATCCAAAATCCGCATAAGCATAGCCCGCAAAACCATGCTCGGCACTATGCCCTTTGTCAAAACCACTTGTACCCACAGTACGAATTAACCAATAGGCCATCATTTCCGGCTTATCTGGCCAGATAAAACGCGGAACCCAAAAATATAAAATGAAAGCTGTTTCTTTCCCTAAATGATATTCAGCATTGTTAAAATATTTAAACTCTAATGCGGTATAGTAAATTATACCTTCAACATTGTAAAGTGCCTCATCGTAATGATTGACCTCTCTTTCAATTCTTTCACCTGCTAATATCCCCTTTTTGCTTTTAATAGAAAAAGAAAAAAAAGTGAATACAACAGCGAAAATAAAAATTAGTGAAATTGAAAGAAGAGAGAATGATTTTCTATAAATCCATATTATGATAAAACCAATAACAGAAAAAAGAAGATGAAACCTTATTCCGCTTGCGACAATAAATACAAAAAAAGGTAGTGATAAAATAAACGAGAGAAAGAATGCCAGCCATTTAGAACTACTTTTTCGCGTTGTAAAGTAAAAGGCCAATAGAGCTGGTAATGCCAAACTTATAGTGGATAGTATTTGGCGAAATACTAAGACACCCCCTCCAAATGAAGATGATCTGAAAAAGAGAAAATTACTTGCCATGGCAATTATTACCACAATAAATACACCGATAATATTATTACTCTTAGTCAGATATTTTTGAATAAGAATTCTATTTCTAAATTTTAAATTGGTTATACGGTTATTATAGTAAGTATAAATTACGATCCAATTAGTTATTGAAATATAGAAAGCAGCCTCAATTGCAAATTCCCTATATGTCTGGTAACTATGTTCGAACATTGTTAAGCCCTCTCTTGAGAAAACGAATAAATATCCTAATATCCATATTTGGATAAGTTTTATTTTTCTATTAATGATAGTCTCATACGTTAGAATGAGAATCAAACTTACCAAGTCATAAAAGTATAAATTTGTTGCGTTGGCAAAGGATAATACAAATACATATCCAATAGCGATAAGGGATAATAGAATTTTCAATTCAAATATATTAGCCAAAGCAGATTAACATACATCATCTTTGCATTGGATTAAATAATACTCATTCTATCATGCTAATTCATAACTATCCGAAACTCTGATTTTAGAAAATAGCGGAAAAATCCAAACCCTTGAGATCCTAAATCTTAAAAAAACTGCTTCCTTCCGCGTCAGGAGGTTGCTTAACTCTTCCAAATCGATATTGTCACAGCACAGAAGAATAAGACGAGTATAAATAGATTATCTCAATTGCTAAAAGAACGAATAATGTTTGAAAAGACCCAGATTCGACTACTTCTTGTCTTTTTTTAAGTTTAACTGGCCTTTTGTCGTGCAAACTGAAACACCCAAGTGTTACGAATTCTATCAGGAAATCATGCATTTATTGCTTTCTTGCAGCAACAATATTAGGCCCATATTGCTCAACAACTACATAATCGAATTTACTCAACAGATCTAAAGCATACTCTGTATTATATGCATTCCCATTCAAAGTGACAGTATGAGTTTCAATAATTAGAAGCTTACATCTTCCACTAGCTAAGACTTCAGGGAGAACTAAGTATTCAGAACCTTCTATATCCGAGATTAAGACAAAGTCACCTACTATTCCATACTTCAATAAAATCTGATTTACAGTAACAGTCCCTATTTTCATAGATCCAGGAATATCTACGAATCCAATTCCACCTCCTGTACTAAATTTGTTCGGCATGAAATAAGCTCGTTTATCAGACATTGAATCTAAAGCGATGGCATTTATAATGGTTGCGTTGGAATTAAATTGACACAACTCCATCAATTTTGGATGTGCTTCAACACCAATTAATATCTTCGGCAATTTATACTCAGAAATATACCCTGATATGAAACCCAGGCTAGCCCCTAATTCAATCACGGCCTCTCCATTGCTCAGATACTTTCTCACAAATCGTAATTCGCAAGACTCATATAGGCCGAAAAATATACTCGCCCTAATTGATGGGTGAACTTCCGAGTTTACACGGATCCAACGCCTAACTGAAAGAGAATAAATCCTTTTGTTAAAAAAACTAAAAATAGAAGACATAAAGGAACCTGTTAACCAACCGGCAAAAACTAGTTTCAAAGAGAGCAAATTCATAATATCAGATTAAAACTTTGATCAATAATACAAACCACCTCATTTACTATTCATGAGACAAAAAGTACTTCAATCCCTTTTTAGTAAATGTGATAAACCGTGACATAGTATCTGGAGCTAACAATTTTCTCACGTTATCGGTAAAGAAAAATTTATTTGTTTCCAAATTGTGCACAAGCAGCTTCTTGATTTTCAACGGGCTAAAATCACTTTCCCACTTAGTATAACAAAGCAATCCCAAGTCCATCAATTTTTTTCTGTCAGTTAAACTAGTAAATAGGTCATTGATGTAGTCATCATAACCGTCAATTCGATTACTGATGAATTGCTCACCAACCTCGACACCATTAACTAAATTTAGCCACTTAATCCGAAGCACTTTGTGATTGATAGAACGATAGGAATATGGCAATACTAAAGTCGGTATTTTTAATTTTGCTGACTCTAAAGCACTGGTACCCATTGCCACACAAACATCCGACTCACTAAGAACTTTGTCCAAGTCCGGTTTGTAGACATTTCCCAAAAATTCAAAATCAATAAACCCTAATTTAATCACATCTTCTAATAACTTCTCTTTATAAGAACCATCACCTATAAAAGTTAATTTAAACCGCAAAGGTATTTCTCTTAATTGCATCAGAAACGCTAAAATTGGGTAGTATTTAAAGTCAACAATCCTGCCCAAGAATGTTAACCTTACCTCGCTGTCATGATAATCATTCCATGACTTTGAGCAGGTAGGATTAGCTGTGATTAGAGGCCAAATTACTTTCTGCGCTTTAAACCCAAAAAATATTTTATTAAAACTGTAGTTAGTGTCATCCATAAAAATAATTGAGCTATTCGAAGTCGCAAGTTGAAAAAATTCTTTTAGCCGCTTATAGTAAAACGGGTGAAGGCAGGAGACTATGAGTTTTTGAACAAAATCACTGTTAAATTTTAGAAATAGGTTGAATGACGGGATAATCTTCAAACCATCTTGCGGATGAGTACTCCACAAAAGGATCCTCGTTCGTTCAGAACAAACTATAGTTCCCTCAATGATCAATTTTGTATGTAACAAAATCGCTATAAAAAAACCACCGTCAATATCAATTTTATTTTTTTCTGCATACCGAATATGAGTAAAGGAGATACTATGTTTTGAAAGTTCTGTGACGGCTTCACCAAACTCATAGTCAATCAGATAAAGTTCAACTCCAGAAGTTTTACCAGCAACAAGCGCCAAATTAGTCAACAAATTAGTTGTTCCACCCTGCTTTACTGCGGGATTAAAAATATAGATTTTCGTCACTATTTAGGTTATCGGTAAAATATGCGCTGCTATATTGCGCTAGACTAAACACCAAGATTCGATCTGAATTTTTTAATCACACCAACGAAGTCAAATCGTTTATTTAACTCTACAAAGGAATAATATATTGACAAACTAGCAATAAAAATTGAAATAGAAATAGAAAACAAACCACTAACATTTGAAAATGAAACTATAATAAAGGCAATAATGACAAGTAACAATTGAAGTGAAAAAATCCACGCCAAGGGTAGACTGAAACTAAAGCTATAGTATCTATAGCTTACAATATAGACCTGCAGTAAATAGACAAAATAAGATAAGAGAAAAGAAAAACCTAAGCCCGTCAAACCCATAAAATGATAAGCTAATATATTGAAAACCAACAAATAAACATTTGCGATCAATTCATTCCAAAAAAAAATTCTCCCGTCACCCTTTGCTAGAAAAAGAAATGAAATCGACCAACTGGTTGCTTTGAAAAGCATTCCTACTGCGGCCCAGTTAATCATTGTTTCTATCTCAATAAACTGATTAGAATATAATAGGGAAATAATAGATCTACTAAAAAACAAAAAAATAATAATTACTGGAGCCAGTAACAATAAAGATATTTCAGCCTGTCTATTTATCGTATCGCGAGCTAATTGGTTGCTTTTAGCTTGAGCGGATAATCTTGGGTAATAGTCAGAACCGATGGACGTAAATATAAGGCCAACATATGTATTTACAATTGCAAATCCAGCATTGTATAAACCAACCTGCTCCAGTCCGCCTGTTTGGCTAATAAAACTGCTGAGAAAATAGGAAGCCCCCATGCTCAAAAGACCACCTATGCTAATTAAAAAGCCCGTGGCCATCATATGTTTGCCCATCAAAATTGTTTTTTGCCAAGACATTTCCGTTTCGACCATTTTTAATTTCTGAAAAAAAAACCTGGAGACCAAAAATGAAATAAGTGATGTTAAAATTACTCCTGGAACAATCCCTTTAGTCCCAAAAGAGAAATAAAGAGGGATAACAAATAGAAGCCCAAAAATACTTCCAACCACATTCGTCTTAGCAAGCCAATTTAACCTACCCAATCCTTGCAACACTACAGTATTACCTATTGTAAGTTGATTTAATAAAAGTATAACCGAAATAAACATAAATGCTGTAGTATAGTCTCGATTTCCAAAAGCAATTTCACTTAGCCATGGGGAAATCAGTATAGAAAGTACTGCTCCAAACAAACCTGTTATCCAAACAAGGCGCCTCACGACAGTCACAACCATACTAATTTGGATATCCTTTTCTGCTCCAGCAGCCACTGCAATTACCTTCACCGCGCTTGTACTCAAACCAAAACTAGATAATGTGAAAATAAAATTAGTCGTGGTAGTAAGTAGGCCGAGTATTCCTATCCCAGCAGGGCCTAATAATATCGCTATAAATTTAGAGCGAATAATATTTACAATAATATTGACGATTTGCACACCTCCAAAGATGGAAATTCCCTTTAGGACTTTTCTGTATTCAGCATTTTGGTTTAGCATTTAGTGCAAACCAAAATTACAAACCTCCAAAGTTTTTGAAAATTCAACCATGTTTAACCTCTAAGTTTTAATCATTACTTAGAAAAACCGGAACCGCCTTATCGACTCACATACAAACTCAATATCGTTAGGAGACATACTTGGCCACATCGGTAAGCTAAGGCAGGTCTCAGCCATCTCTTCAGCAATTGAGTAGTCACCTTTTTTATATCCTAAATCAGCGTAGGCCTTTTGTAAATGAGGTGGAATTGGATAATGAATGAGCGTTCCTATTTCTTTTGAAGCCAGGTATTGTTGCAGGGCATCGCGAAACTTTGTACGGATGACGTATAGATGAAATACGTGTGTTGAGCCCGCCAATGTTGATGGTACTGTTATATCACCGATACCTTGTAGTGCTTCCGTATACCAGCCAGCGATCGTTTGTCGCTGCCGAGTCCACTCAGTCAGGTATTTTAGTTTAATAGACAGAAAGGCAGCCTGAATTTCATCCAGTCGCATGTTGTAGCCGATGTACTCGTTGTTGTATTTTTTGGTTGAACCATAGTTACGTAAAGCCAAAACCTTATTTGCCAACTCAGTATTGTTGGTCGTTACGGCACCTGCATCACCCAAGGCACCTAAATTTTTGCCAGGATAGAAACTGGTGGCATTGATGTCACCTATGCTACCGGTTAGCCTGCCATTGAAGGCAGCACCATGCGCCTGGGCATTGTCTTCGATAATAAAAAGATTGTTGGCGCGAGCCACATTTTCAATCGCATCCATATCGCAGGCCTGCCCATATAAATGAACCGGCATGATTGCTTTTGTTTTCTTCGTAATAGCGCGTTGGATGTTGGATGGATCAATATTGTATGTCTGATTATCAGGCTCCACAAAAACAGGCTTTGCTCCAACATAAGAGACCGCAAGCACGGTGGCAATAAATGTATTTGATGGAACTATCACTTCATCGCCCGAACCGATATCCAGCGATCGCAAAGCCAGATGCAAAGCATCCAGACCATTGCTAACCCCAATCGCATGTTCGACTTTATTGAAGTATGCGTATTCGCGCTCAAATTGTTTTAATCGCTCACCCAGAATGTACCAGGCATCATCGAAGAACTTTTCAAAACTAACCAATACTTCCTTTCGAATTTGTTGGTTTGTAGTTTCAAAAGAAAGGAACGGAACTCTCATGCTGCTACTTAACACTCACCACGTATATCTTTGCGCAGTTTTCCGGGAAATATCTGCCTGCTTTGTAAAGCCCTTGTATCATTTCGGGCGTCCAATACCGATCAATCTGCCCAATTGACACAGGTTTTAAAAATGTACACCCTGTTTCATTGATCTTGAAGCCAGCTTCGGTTATGTGAGCCTTTAACAAATCCATACCATACACTCCGTAATGCCACAATTCATGATCCCGTGCGTTTAACTCATAGACAGAATTTAGTAGCCCCATTTCAACATCCACTTATCTATGAATAGACTTTGCATTTGAAACGGGGACGAGAAAATTTCCATCCTTAGAAAGCCAATGGTGTATTCTTTTCAATAACAAAACAGGATTTTCTATATGTTCCAATATATGGTTCATAATGATAGTTTCGTATTTCTCCTTAGTTTCAAATTCCTCGAAACAGGAGTGAAACTTCCTCATGTTTGGGTAGTCTGGAATTTGATTAAGTAACTTTTCTGACCCCTCTACCATATCTAATAAATCGAACTCTTTTACCAGAGACTCTGTCATGTACCCAGAAGCCGGACTCAACTCAAGGGCTTTTCTACCTTTAAAAAATGGCTTAAGTGATTGAAAATTAAAGTCTGCTTACTGATAATCGAAATTCAAAATCGACTGACCGAAAAAACTAGCAGATTGAAGTACTTTCTCTTTCAATTGATCCATATATTGTCAATTATCTAATTTTAGTTCTGAAACACTTCTGACAATAACATCGGGATTGTATTCTGCCAATCTCTCCTTATTCAGGAAGCCACATGCTACGGCAGCCGTTCGCAATCCCAATTGTTTCCCTGTTTCAATATCTTTGCCTGTGTCACCCACAAACCAATCAGCATTTGTTATACCTACATTCTTTACTACCAGATCAGCCTTTGCAACGCGATGACCCGTGACTAAGATATCGGCAAAAATATCAGCCCATCCATAGCTATGAATTTGAGCCGTAGCTGTTTTTTCGAATTGTCTGGATGTGACCACGTATACTTTGTGAGTTTTCTGCACTTCTTTTAAGTACGTAGTTACCTGATCAAATGGTCTATCATACGCAATCCACTCTGGCAATTCAATCATTGACAGCCAGGTATTTTCAAAAGAATCAATCTGGCCAATCTCGAAGTTGAAATGCTCTTTTAATATTTGCCGATGACTTACCTTGTCTCTTTTTAACTTCCAATAGTCGTCCTTAGTAAAGGAGGACGCTGGAACCAAAAACTGAAAAAGTCTAAACAAACGATCACTCGCATCAACGAGCGTTCCATCTAAATCAAAAAAGACATTCACCACGTAAGCCGAGCCATGTACTCCCACTCAGCAGTTAGTCCTTCTCGCAACGGGATTTCCATTTGCCCCAGTTCTTTTTGCATTTTTGAATTGTCAAAAATTAGATTCCTTCCTTCGCCTGACATTGGCAAGAAATCAATCGCGGGCTTTGTATTACTAATTTCGATAAGCATGTCTATCAATTCGCTTACCGTAATTTTTGATCCACCTACAAGGTTTGTTGTCCCAAAACCACTCTCAATTTTCACGGCCTTCGAAATGGCACTGATTAAGTCATCTATAAACAGAAATGATCGAAGCTCATTACCTGTGCCCCATACTTGCAACGGCTGTCCGGACAATAACTTTTTTATGGTGGCCGGAATCAATTTTTGATAGGCTTCTTCACCAGGCCCATAGATATGTCCTACACGGAATAATTGAAATATTTTGTCATTTGCTCTTGCCCACGCAGCAATCATCTTTTCGCAGTAGAGCTTTGAATCGCCGTAAAGTGAAACAGGGTCAATCGGAGACTGCTCACTTACCACATTGTCTTTTCCGTAGACATCCAGTGTGCTAAGAAAAATAACTTTTTTCAAGTTAGGCAACTCTAACTGAAGCAACTTCAGCGTGCTGTTTATGTTACTGGCACACGAAAACAGGTCGTTGCTTTCCCCTGCGTTTTTGGGAGTAAAGGCACCCGCATGAATAACAGTTTTGATTGCTGAATAACCTGACTTTGAAATATAGTCACTGTCAAAAGTGTAATTCTTGTGCAAAAGATAATGAGACTCAGCGGTTGGCTTAGAAGTAAGAGCCAAAATATGATCTGCGCCATATTCACTCACTAAAGCTGTAAGCAGTTTTTTTCCGATAAATCCGGAAGTACCTGTTACTAAAATCACAACAAAATTTTTATCTCCTTTTCCACTTCATCAGCCATCATTAGCCTAGGCTCAGTATCCATACCTCTCAGCCAGAGTAGACCATTGGGTAATGGATTGACTTTCTTCGCCAGTTTCGGAAACTCATTATATAGAATAATGTCCTTAAATATCTCCGGCATGTTGAGCCCAGCCTGGGTAAAAAACAAAACCGTGGTAAAAAATCTTGAGATGTTTATCTCGGTAGGATTCGGAATTCCTTCGTTGTCATAAGTCATATCAACACCGAATATTCCATGTGGCTTTTCTGAAACAGCTTTTATTGTTTTAATGGCAATCTCATCTACCAACTCATCCGAATAAGTTTGTCCCACCTTGGTTACACCGGTTACTCCCGATAGTGTCCGATTTCCATGAACCCATCCCTTACGAATTCGGGTCTGTGCCACAATCAATTCTCCCTCAAACCAAATAGAGAGCCAGGTAACTGTGTTTTGTGACAGCATTTGGGCCGCACAGAAATCTCCCCAACCATCGAAGTGGGCAATCCAATTTTTGGCAAATTCAAAATCGTTTGTAGGTAATGCCCCTTTTCCACCTGCACCTATTAAGGATGCACGTAACCAGATTTTACCATTCTTGTCTCCAAGTTCATCAAATGCTTGGGCAAGATCACGCTCGTTGTGAAGTAAGAGGTTTTTCGGAACTTTAATTCCAGCTTTTTCTATCTTCTGATACGTTTTAAACTTATGCACACACGTATCAATAACATCATGGTCGGGCATAAACAGTTGAACGCCTTCAGCCTCAATCTCGCTCCTAAACAGCGAAGCATAAAATATCTCCAGATCATTTTGAAAATGAATCAGATCGGGCTTTTCGGTTCTCAATATTTTCAGTAGCGCAGCCTTATAGTCGGGCGCATTGGCATAGGGTACATAATACTTTCGAATGGCTCGCGACAACGCTAAATCGGTAGGCTCACTACCCATCCCAATGATCTCCTCTTGCCTTTTACCTTTTAGAAGAGAATTAATTACACCCTCAGAAGGCGCACCACCTGCTCCAGCAATTAAAATTTTATTCCTTTTTTCCAAAAGATCTAGCAGTTAAAAAATTGTTGTAGTCTCGAATATAGTCAGCCTCGTTAAATTTATCAGATGCCAAGACCAGGCAAACCGCACCTGACGAAAAATTAGAGAGCTCCCGCCAAATACCTGGGCGTAAATAAAGTCCGGAATCAGGCCGGTTTAATTGAACTGCTTTCTTTGTACGGCCATCATCGATAGTTATATCAAAGCTACCACTCACGGCAAAAACAACTTGCTCCAGATCTTTGTGAGCGTGCCCGCCCCGAGTCTCTCCCGAAGGGACATCGTATAGATAGTATATCCTTTTTACGCTAAAGGGAATGTCCACGTTGTTTTCAATGGGTGTAATATTGCCAGCTCTGTTTTTGATTTTTTTGAATTGTATAATCGAACAGTCGTACACTGAAAATCTAAAGTCCATTTCTAGTTTTTAAATAATCATCAAGATTTCGAGCGTATCTGGTTTCTGAGAAAACCTTATCAGCAATCACCAAAGCCAACGAATTGGTGGAGAAGTTATCTATTTTTCGCCAAATCATTTTTGGCACAAATAACCCATAATAAGATCGCGCCATATGAAATTTTGTCTCGTCTACTCCATCATTAAGCACGATATCAAAACTACCTGATAACGAAACGATAACCTCGGATGTATTGATCAAAGCTCGCCCTTCTCGAACTCCACCGCCCGGCACATCATAAATCCAGTACGTACGTTTAATCTGAAAAGGAATTTGGTTTTCATTTTCAAAAAATGAGAGATTCCCTCTGTTGTCAACAATGCTCGGGAACTCAATTAGAGCCGGTATTTCAGTAGACAACATCAGGTGAGTTCAGGAATAATACCCATCGCCATTTTTCCCATTTTTACCGTATCCATACCCGTATCCATACCCATAGCTATAACCAGATCCATAACCATAGCCCGCGCCTGACTTGAAAACATCATTAAACACAATGCTGATATTTTTTAGCTTACCACTCACAAAATAGTCCTGGGCTGCTTTGAGTAATTCTTTCGGGGTATAATTCTGCCTAACCAAAAAGATAATGTGATCGGCATAGCCAGCAAGCGCAAATGCATCAGTTACTATTGCCAATGGCGGGGTATCGATAATTATATAGTCGTAGCTGGCCTTCGCCAACTGAATAAATTCTTCCATCCTTCTTGTCAACAGAAGTTCGGCCGGATTAGGGGGCGTTGAGCCGCCACTGATTAAATCGAGATTCAGAAATTCGGTAGGCTGCACAATCTCACTAAATTGGTTGAGCCCGGCCAAGAACGAACTGAGTCCAACATTATTCTTCGCGCTAAAATCTTGAAACAATTTTGGTCTTCGCAAATCGGCACCAACGATCAACGTACGCTTTCCCGACAAAGATAAAATAGAAGCTAAATTGATCGTAGTAAATGTCTTACCTTCTCCACTGATCGAACTTGTGATCAAAAAAACAGCTTTTTCACTGTTGCCAGTAAAATAACTAAGGCTTGAACGTAAGGCTCTGAAAGATTCCGAAATGGAGGATTTAGGGTAATGGAGAACTTCCAGATTAATGTCGCTATTCTTATGTCCAATTCCTCCTATAAATGGAATTGATGTGTACTTTTCTATGTCTTCTTTCGACTGTACTTTGGTGTTTAAAATCTCTAACAATACGAAAAACAATATAGGCATCGCAAGCCCAAACAACAAAGCTAATATATAGTTGAGTTGAGGTTTTGGTGAGATGAAAGCACCAGCCAAAGGCGGATTTACTACCGCTACATCGCTTGTATTGGATGCCTTAGAAATTCCGGCCTCAGCCTTTTTTTGCAGTAGAAAAACGTAAAGATTTTCTAATAAACTATAGTTGCGTTTTATCGATACCAATTGACGTTCTACGGCTGGGAGGAAACCCAACTGCTTTTCTACTTCAGCAATTCCCTTGTTGAGAAAGTCGATCCTAATTTTATCTACGCTTTTCTGATTTTGAATAGACTCAATAATATCTTCCTTGATTTCTCGGATTCTGTTTCGCCTTTCAACAACAAGTGGATTTTCAAGTTTATCCCTCGAAATCATCATCTTCATTTCGAGTTGAAAATTGACCATTTTTGAAATCAGGTCGTTAAGAATGTCGTCACCAATACCGACAGACGATGGTAGAATAACCTGATCCAGATTCTTTCCCTCTTGGAGATACTCGGACAGGTACTTATAGTAGTGAGAGCGAAGTGTTAGCTCTGTTCTCTGTATTTCCAACTCCTCTACTTTTTTGTACAAGCGCAACGCCTCGCTGTTTAGATCTGTTACTACATTCTTGTCCTTAAATAATTCCAACTTTCGTTCAGCTATTTTCAACGAATCAGTTATACCCTTTAATTGTTCTGAAATAAACTCAATTGTTTTAGAAGCAGACAGATTTTTTTTAACAAGATTATAATTTTCAAATTGACGAATCAGCCCATTTAAAAAGTCAATCTCCTTTCGAGGAGTGGCTCCTTTTATCGATAAGTTAATCACACCAGCACCCTCTTCCGCCCATTCCGCATTCAACCTATCTACATAAGCTCTTGTCAATTCCATAGAAGGCGTGTAAGCGAAAATAAACGGCTTGTTCAATGTCGTTGAATCAATAACACCAACTTTGTAAAAAACAAAAGAGACTTTCGTTGTCTTCAGTGTATCACCCAATCGAAAAGTTCCATTCGGCAAAAAAGTTTGACCATCTGAAGACGACAAGCTAAATTGACTATGGTCAACTTGTTGAAAATTCAGAGAGAACCCACTTGCATCTGCCTTTTCATCAATGACACTGACCTTAATTGGAAGGAAGCCATAGGACTCCGTTGTTAACACATTCCCCTCGGAAAAAAATGTCGCATGTAGATTCAAGGAACGGACATTCTGTTGGATCAATGGAAATGATTTGACTATATAAAGTTCATTCAGATAGTTCTTTTTGAGATTGAGAAGTGGATTATTTGCGAAAAGTTTTCCTTCGGGGCTATCGTCTGTTTCCTTTATTAGGATCGAGGCATTAATAGGATATATTTTAGTGGAATAGCGGTTAACCACCAACGCAACAAGAAAACAAGATAAAACAAAAAATAAGACAATATACCAATACTGGTAAACCTGAAAAAGGACGCGCTTATAGTCTATTTTTAGTAAATTGTCATCATTATTTGACTGTTCAAAAGAATGATCCGGTGAAAAACTTCTTTGCATACTACTTCGTGAGATTAACAGTTAATATCAAAAGAGTAAGTGCTGAAACCAGTAGAGTCAAATTCAACGTTGAATACCTTAAATAAGGGCGAACTGGCAAAGATGGAACAATAAGAACATCGTTCTGGTAAACATAAAAATAGGGCGAGCTAAGAAATCGCTCATCCAAAAGGTTCAAATAAATCACTTCAGTGCCAGTTGCTTTTTGTCGGATTAACTTAACTTTTTCTTTATTTGCCAAATCCGTGAAGCCACCCATCAAACCGATTGCCTCCAACATGGTCACCCGGTTATTGTTCAAGGTTATAGATCCCTCTCGGTTAACCTCCCCCAAAATCGTTATTCTGTAATTAATCAGCCTTACTTTTACAACTGGAGATTCAAGGTACTGGCTGGCAATAGATTGCAATTTCTCTTGTAACTTAAAAATCGTTAAATCTGCCACCTTTACCTTACCAACCACGGGATAAAAGATAAACCCTTTTTCATCCACTAATTCTCCAATCAAGAGGGGATTCACTTGTACACCATTCAAAACGTATTGATAAAATATCATTGGGCTGTATTTTGTATTGAAACGTATCTATTGCGTAGTGTCTTACAATGCTATCTCTGGGAAAATCATCTTTCGATAGATCATCCTTTTGAAGATATACAAATCTTTTGTTTGGCACACAAGAAGCCAACGTAAGCAATACAAAAAAAGCAAGCCAGCGAAAAATATTCTGCATCAGAGATGTTTAATTAAACTTATAAATATATAGATAATTGCCGGTTAAAGCTTCGCCTCCTCAGCCCCATAGGGATGAGTAGGCACACCAAAAATTCTTCCATGCTAAGCCCTCAGCTCAGCCTCATCACCCCACAGCCAAATGGCTTTTTCAGGATGAAGATTTCCTTGATTCAATTCGTACTCTACAGGTGGCAGCACCAATGTCCGTATCTTTCTCTTGATTAATGCCTCTGCTTTCTGAACACATATGGCTAAGTAGGGTTGGTCGATCTCCCCTACCAATACTAAGTCAATGATTCCACTGTCTTTTCCACCGGCATAATCTCCCACAATGAATACACCATCTACTTTGCCCAGGCGATCGACCACTTTATGAACTACACTATCTAGAATCGTTTCGAAGCCCAAATACTTGTGAACTAGTTTCCTTAGCTCCTGATAAAGTAGGTGTTTGGTGTTAGCGCGGTACGCAATGGTACGTCCCTCGCTGGAGGAGATCAAATAGCCCGCACTTGAAAGCTTGTTTAATTCATGCCTGATTGAGTTGGTGGACTCACCAAACTCTTCCGCCATTTCACGGAGGTAAGCAGAGGAATGACTGTTGGAAAAAAACTTCAACAGCATCTTGATTCGCGTACGCGAAGTGATCAAAGACTCTAACTCTAGCACAGCACAAATCTACACTTTTTGAGTAATTCTGTTACTCGATAAAGCACTAAAGTACCATAGATGCTCTATCCATCTCTTTATCAGTAAGTTTCTTCACCGCTAGCTTGTCAATTTGAGCAGTAATTACCTGCCCGATTGACTCCAGAACCACACTGAATTGGTGTTTATTGTGCACCGATGTAAGCCGGCCAATCGCGCCTTTTAATGGCCCATCCAATACCTTCACAGGATCACCCACGGCAATCTGAGTAAAGTCGGAGCCGGCTTCGATGAGCCAACCCGTTTCGATAAATCGCTGGATGGTATTCAGTTCGGTCACATGAAGGATGGCCGGCTTGTTATTGTGTCTGATATTCCAGGCAATACCCGGCACCTGTAAGACGTCTGAAATTCGATGCTCTTCTACAAACACAAAAATATAGGAGTTAAAAAGCGGTACAGTCACTTTTTTCTTTCGATCGCTCCACTGCCGCATGACTTGCTGCATGGGAAGAAAGGGTTCAAATTTCTTTTTGAGCAATAGTTCGTTTACCTTCTTCTCTTGTCTGCTCTTGGTATAAAATACAAACCACTTTTTGTCCATATATCAAATCGGTAGCGCAAGTTAGATAAAGTTTCACTTCGAGATTAGGATATTCAAGGCGAAATGAAGTAGGTTTGTTTCAATCGATAAACATATGAAGTTAGTTAAACCTGTCATCTCGCTAAGTATCACAATTGCGTTAGTCTACTTTCTCAACAATAGCTGGAGCTTCGGCTCGCCCATTCCACCTCTCGGAAAATTTGTGGATCCCTTCCATGGCTTCTGGCAAAATGCAGAGACAGGCACGGTGAGCGATCAAGAGGTGAACCTTCCGGGCTTGAAAGAAAAAGTCACAGTCGTCTATGATAGTGCCCTTATCCCCCATCTCTTTGCAAGCAACGATGCCGATTTATATTACGCACAGGGATTCGTAACGGCCCAGCATCGGTTGTGGCAGATGGAATTTCAAACCCATGCAGCGGCTGGCAGAATTTCAGAGATTGCTGGTGCGGCTGCTCTCGATTTTGACAGAAACCAGCGCAGATTGGGAATGGTACTTGGAGCCGAGAATAGCCTAAAGATGATAAAAGCCGATCCCGAAATAGAAGAAGCCGTCAAGGCATACACAGCGGGGATAAACGCTTACATCAACCAACTGAATGATGAAAAACTTCCAATCGAATACAAATTGATGGGCTACAGACCCGAGCCCTGGACGGATCTGAAGGTAGGTTTGTTTCTGATGAACATGGCAAAAACGCTCAATTCAGGTGAAAATGATATCGAGTTAACAAATGCGCTAAAGACTTTCGGCAAAGAAATTCTTGATCTTCTGTTCCCTGATCGCGAGCCCGTCAGCGACCCCATCGTAGATAATGAAGGAGGCTGGAAATTCAAACCAGTGACCCTTGACTCGATTCCTGCTATTGAACCGCTGGAAGTTGTTTCCATCAAACCGGTAGAAAAACAACCCAAGAATATTGGAAGCAACAACTGGGCAGTTAGTGGTAAAAAAACCGCTAGCGGCTCGCCCATCTTATGCAGTGATCCACACCTCGGTTTAACGATGCCTTCCATTTGGTATGCGATTCATTTAAATGGACCTGGCGTCAACACAATGGGAGCATCTTTCCCCGGTTCGCCTTGTGTGATCATCGGCTTCAATGATTCAATTGCGTGGGGCCCCACTAACGCCCAGCGTGATCTCGTGGATTGGTATAAGATCACATTCAAAGACAACACAAAAAATGAATACTTGAGCGATGGGCAATGGAAAGCAACCAAAAAAATAATCGAGAAGTTCTCGATAAAAGGCAAGCCAGACTTCTATGATACGATCGTACTCACTCATCTTGGCCCAGTAACCTATGATGAATCGTATCATGCAGATAAACAGAATAAACATTATGCCTACCGATGGATTGCCCACGATGGAGGTAACATTTTGCGTACCTTCTATGAGTTTAATCGGGGTAACAACCATAGCGACTACATGAAAGCGCTTGATCATTATTACTTCCCCGCGCAAAATTTTGCTTTCGCTTCCGTGGCAGGAGATATTGCCATTCGCATTCAGGGCAAATATCCGCTTCGCAGAAAGGACGAAGGAAAATTTGTGTTGGATGGATCAAAGACCTCCTCTGAGTGGAAGGCTTTTATTCCCTTTGATCAAAATGTGATGATCAAAAATCCGGAGAGAGGTTTTGTTAGCTCCGCCAATCAGTATCCGGTGGACGGCAGCTACCCTTACTTTGTCCATTCCAGTCAGTGGGAGCATTATCGGAATAGACGAGTAAATAGAGTGTTGAATGAAATGAATAACATCACTCCTCAGCAAATGATGCAATTGCAAAACGACAACTATAATATTCAAGCTGAAGAATACCTTCCTCTATTGATTGATGGTGTTCAATCATTCAACCTAAAGGAAGATGAAAAAAAGGCTGTTGACATGATGAAAACTTGGAACTATACCAACGATGCAGAAGGAACTGCGCCCTCTTATTTTGAAGCCTGGCTGGAAGAATTGCAGTTGTCGATATGGGATGAAATGGTAGATAGCAAAGTTAGCTTGCCGAAGCCTTCTGAATACATGACTTGGTGGCTATTGAAGAACAATCCAGATCTTTCTTTTTATGATCACCAAAAAACACTTGAAAAAGAAAACCGAAATGACATTATAAGAATGGGGCTTCAACGGGCAATTGAGCGCGTCAGCAAATGGGAAAAAGACCATGGTCGAAAAGCAGACTGGGCATACTTTAAAGATTCATTTGTTCGTCATTTGCTTCGACTGGAGTCTTTTAGTGTACACGCCATCAACGGTGGAAACCCCAACACACTAAACGCATCACGCGGTGGATGGGGACCCAGTTGGCGCATGGTGGTGAGTCTCGAGAAAACGGGAATAAAAGCGTGGGGAGTTTATCCAGGTGGACAATCCGGCAACCCCGGAAGCCCTTATTATGATAACTTCATTGCTCCATGGGAAAAAGCGGAGCCCCTACGTCTAAAGTTTGAAGGAGCTCCATCAGCCCTCGCCTCATCTGCTCTATTTACAACCACTTTAACACCTGCCTCAAAATGAAATTTCTTATTCAAATAATAGCTACCATCATCGTTTGCTTCTTACTTCAAACTTTTTTGCCATGGTGGACGTTGGCTATCGGGGCGCTCGCTGTTTCGTTTGCGGTCGGCAACAAATCAGGCGCTTCTTTTGCCGCGGGTTTTGTTGGTGTTGGGATTCTTTGGTTTGGAATGGCCTATTATATTGACCAGACCACACATTCAATTCTCACCGAAAAAGTAAACAAGCTTTTACCCCTTAATTCATTCGTGCTTACCACGTTAATCGGTGGGCTGGTGGGTGGCTTTGCAGCCCTGACGGGAGCATTGTTAAAGCAAAAGTAACAAGCCCTAGGTTGCAAAAAGAGATCGACTCAATCTAGCTTTTCAAAAAAAACAAAAGATGACGCGAAATAAGATCATTCTGCCTTATATTTGCGTTCTTTTTTAGCTCCACGGAGAGGTGGGTGAGTGGCTGAAACCAATAGTTTGCTAAACTGTCGTACGGGTTAAACTGTACCGGGGGTTCGAATCCCCCCCTCTCCGCTCAAAATTATGCTGGTCTCGTAGCTCAGCTGGATAGAGCAACTGCCTTCTAAGCAGTAGGTCGCTGGTTCGAATCCAGCCGGGATCACAAAAATTGTTGGCGAGTAGATATGTTTTTATATCTTCGCGCCTCGTTTAAAATTGTTCGGGGTGTAGCGTAGCCCGGTATCGCGTGGCGCTTTTGGCGCCAAGGTCGCAGATACGAAACGAGCTAGAGTATTTTGAAATTTTGAGTAGTAAATTCGGGGTGTAGCGTAG
>VYLZ01000155.1_pt1 | contig 55139 bp, 57 predicted proteins | sample 5115361 | NCBI WGS metagenome assembly VYLZ01 (sample SAMN12291805, study PRJNA351875) | freshwater metagenome | isolation source: freshwater lake | place: USA: Michigan, Sixteen Lake | collected 2013-08-07 | reverse complement strand
ATTTTAAAATGGAAAAGTAAATTAACCCCCACCAGTCCAGATCCAATGGAGCGGGTGTTGAATGAGATGTCTACAACGACAGCTCAACAAAATCGAATTGTGGTAAAAACAGGAAGCAAAGTAAAAATCATACCTATTCACGACATTCAGTTTATTGAGGCCGATGACGATTTTGTAAAAATCACAACACAGGAAGGTTCTTTTTTAAAGAACAAGACAATGAACTTTTATGAGCAGTCATTAGACCCCGCTCAGTTTGTTCGCGTACATCGTTCCTACATTCTGCACATCAATCAGATCACGAAGATTGAGCCCTACCAAAAGGAAACTCATTTGGCCATCCTTCGAAATGGCCAACAGATTCCGGTTAGTAAGACGGGCTATGCAAAATTGAAAGTGATACTTGGTTTATAAAAAAAGAAAGGTAATCAACGCGCAAATTTGATGAGCCACTTGAAAGAACAACTTTGGTTGCAGTGCAAGCAAATAGTGGAGCAGAGATTGGCCACGGCTCAACAGGCGATGGACGCTGCACAAGAATCGGCCAATCAGGAAGAAAAAAGCAGCGCAGGCGATAAATATGAAACAGGGCGCGCCATGGCACAACTTGAACGAGACAAAGCAGTAATGCAAGTGGAAGAAAATAAAAAGATGCTAACTGTTCTTAACCAGATTGGGCAAAGTACCTCTATTGATAGAGTTACTTTGGGTAGCGTTGTAGTAACTGATCATAACAAATTTTACCTTTCGATTAGCGCAGGCAAGTTGGAAATAGGAGGGGAGTCCTACGTTGCGATTTCCACGCAATCGCCTATCGGGCAGGTGTTGCTTCACAAATGCGCTGGAGAGTTCTTCAGCTTTAATAATCAAAAGCAAACCATTATTTCTGTATCGTAGATCGATTGTATATTTACGATTGATAGATTCTTATGACTATTTCTACCTGGTTAAATGCTTTTCGACTGCGCACACTTCCCTTGTCACTTTCCTGCATTGGCATGGGCGGCTTTTTAGCGGCAGATGCGGGCAAATTTGATGGATGGATTTTTTCGTTTTGTTGTCTGACCACTATTTTTCTTCAGGTACTTTCAAACCTTGCCAACGACTATGGAGATTCGGTCAACGGTGCAGACCATGTAGGTCGAAAAGGGCCACAGCGAGCCGTTCAATCAGGAGCCATTTCATTGACGCACATGCGAATGGCAGTGGTCATTTTTTCACTACTCAGTTTGGCAAGTGGTATTTTTTTGTTGTGGTTGTCCTTTGGCACTAATTGGCATGGGATACTTTTGTTTTTTGGCTTGGGTTTGTTGAGTATCCTCGCTGCTATTGGTTATACGATTGGCAAACGTCCTTATGGATATATCGGGTTGGGTGACCTATCGGTGCTGATCTTTTTTGGATTGGTAGGCGTCATGGGTTCTTTCTATCTATTCACTCACCAAGTTTCATGGATGGAAATTTTTCCGGCTCTAAGTTGTGGACTGTTTTCAATTGCTGTATTGAACATCAATAATATTCGAGATATCGAATCAGATCAAGCTGCCAGGAAGTTTTCTATTCCGGTGCGGATCGGAAAAGACAGTGCTTCCAAATATCATTGGGTACTCTTGATTGGTGGACTACTAACCGCGTCCATCTATTCTGGGATAAGTTATCAGTCGCCCTTTCAATTTTTGTTTTTGTTATCAACCCCACTGTTTGTTATCAATGGTATTTCTATATCATCAAAGCCATCTTCTGAATTGGATCCATTTTTGAAACAGATGGCACTGTCAACACTTTTGTTTGTGTTGTTATTTGGAGTAGGCTTGCTTCTTTGATAATCTCCAGCCTTTTTGATTTTAGTTCTTAGGTCTTGCTACTAGAATCTTATGTCTAGTTACTAACGCCTCCTGTTCAAAAGCTGTTTCGCTATTTCCAACTCTTCCGGTGTATCCACACACATCGTTTCAACTGTTGTCGTGGCTACTTTAATTTCGAGTTTGGTAATTTCTTTTAAGATGTCCGTTCGGTAGGCATACATACCTACATGCTTATAGAACTCAAAATGATCGAGCCATTTCCCCGGATCGACCTTTTGAATAAATGGAATAACAGCTCGGCTAAAATACAACGCCTCGTTTCGGGTATTAAAAGTTACTTTGACTTCACTGTTGCTGTTCAATTGTTCGTAGGTATCAATTTTTTTTATCAACGTAGCCAGTTGTGTATTTCCGTCAAGGTAGCTTGCCAATAAATCAATTTGACCGGGCTCAATAAAGGGCTCATCGCCCTGGATATTTATCACATAATCGAATGATTCTTTTTCTTTGGTAAGTGCTTCGAAGCATCGGTCAGTACCACTTGGATGATTTTCGGAAGTCATACACGCGTAACCTCCGAAGCCCGTCACATGATCATAAATGCCCGCGTGTTCGGTTGCAACTACGATCTTTGAAAGTGATGATGCACTTTTTGCTTGTCTGTATACTCGCTCAATCATCGATACTCCTCTTAAATCGGCAAGTGGCTTGCCCGGAAATCGTGTAGACGCGAAGCGAGCAGGAATAATTCCAAGTATTTTCATCTAGCTAATTAGTTGGTCGAAATTGATATTGAAATTGTTGAAGGGGTTACCAGTCAATTTAAGGATAGATTTCATTGTCAAATTTTAAAATTAACGAATCAACTAATTGTTTTCTTAACCCTCAATGTTACCCCTTCTATTCCAACCACTTCAATTGACTCTCCTTTTTCTACATACTCTCCACGTGTGAAGGCATCATATACGATTTCATCAATAAATACTTTACCACTTGGGCGAAGAACCGTATGAGAAATTCCTTTTTTGCCAAGCATATCAATCGTGGAGGTATTTACCGAAAAGCCCCGTGAGCTCTCTTGTTGATCGGTGAGTGCCATGCGTTGAAACGCTTTTGTTTCTGTCAGCCTGGCTCCACCAAAAAAGAGCAGCAACATCCCGCCAGAAATTCCTCCAATCGCTGCAAACGTAGCTCGGATAATGTCGCCCATCGCTACAAACTCGAAATTGAAAAAATCATTATTCAACATAATAAGCACCAATGACATAACGGTCAGTATGATTCCTGCAATTCCGGCCACGCCAAATCCTGGAATAACAAAAACCTCGGCCATCAGCAACAGAATCCCGACAAACAGCGCGATGATCTCCCAGTATTCAGCTAGCCCGTTCAAATAGTAGGGCACCAAATATAATACGAGTGCTGTAATAGAGGCAATAAGCGGAAATCCGACACCCGGTGTTTGAAGCTCAAAATAAATTCCGCCAAGAATGATAAGAATCAGAATTCCACTAATAAATGGATTGATCACAAACGCAATGATTTTTTCAGACGTGCCAAGCCGGAAGGTCTCCAGTTCGTAGTTCGTTACCTTATTTCGTTTGAGGATTTCTTGAATCGTTTCTACTTGCGCTTCGCAGAATCCGTATTTCAACGCTTCTTTAGTGGTGAACGTAATGACGCGTCCTTCTTGTTTAATACTATCGATTACAATTCGTTCATCCACCATTCCTTCGGCAATTCTTGGATCTCTTCCGTTTTTTTCTGCAGTCGCCCGCATGATCCCTCGCATATACGCTTGGTACTTGTCTGGCGCTGCTTGGCCTCCTGCACCTTCAACAACCGTGGCGGCACCAATAGTTGCGCCTGGCGACATATAAATACTATCGCACGCTATCGAAATCAAAGCACCTGCAGATGCCGCATCGGAGTTCACATAAACCCAAATCGGTTTCTTAAAATCCATTATTAAATCCACAATTTCTTTGGCGTCTGTTAGCACCCCTCCGTAGGTGTCCATGTCGATGACTACATAGTCTGCCTTTATCTTTTCTGCGTTTTCGAGAGCCAATTTGACATAGCGAAGCATGCGCGGATCAATCTCGTCTTTGATTTCCATCACCATGACTTTTGACTTTGCCGTTTGCGCTTTCGACACGGGTGTTAGTAAAACGAGAAATACCAATGTAATCAACGCTAGCTTCTTCATTTTTATGGATTGTTTAATACAAAAGTAATAGACTTCACCCAATAAACGTTTTTACTTTGCCGAGGTTCCTATTTTTAGTTTAGACTAGGAGAATTTTGAATTTGAATAGCGCTCTATAATTTGGTAACTTTTCGGTTTGTTTCAGTACTATGGTAAAATTATTATTAGTATTTCTCTCTTGGTCGGCAACATCATCTGATTCGTTGCGCGTAGAGACGATCAAGGGAAAGCTATTTATTATTCATCAGATAGATGCAAAAGAGACGCTCTATTCGATTTCCAGGAGATATGGTGTGCCTGTGACTGCGATTTTAGAGAGTAATCCATCTTCGGAGGGGGGAATTTCTGTAGGCCGCCTCTTGAAAGTTCCCTATACTTCAAAAGTAAAGCCCGAAGTGAAGGAGGGAAAACGACATGTGGTGGCTGCTAAAGAAACACTATTTTCAATTTCTCGTCAATATGATGTTTCTGTAGAGGATCTTAAAAAGGCAAATGGGCTAGCAGAGAACAGCCTTGCATTGGGCCAAGAACTAGTTATTCCGTCTATATCAAAAGTAGTTACAGCCCCGGTGCCTACCGAGATGAAATCAGCCAGTTCCATGCATACGGTGGCTCCGAAGGAAACTACGTATTCTATTGCACGGCAGTACGGCATCACGGTGCAGCAATTAAAAGAGTGGAATAATCTACAGGACGAGTTGCCCGTAGGGAAGATTTTATTGGTCGTTCAGCCAAAGTATAGCACTCAAACAGTTTCAGAAATGAAGTGAAAGAATCTGGTATGGCCGAATTGATGGAGGGCACTGAAGCTAACCGGAAATACCTTGCGTTGCACCGATCGATTAAGCCGGGTACTATTTTGAAAGTTCGCAATGAAACAACCAACCGGGAAGTATTTGTACGCATCACGGGAGCGTTACCATCATCTGCAAGCCCGGATATCGTTATTCGGATTTCAAAGTCCGCATATAATCGACTTGGGGCAACAGAAGGCAAGTTTAAGGTAGAACTGACTTATTTTAAGTAAGGGTGTGATTCGAAATGGTTGTCGCTTTTCTCTTTTTTCGCAAAACATGGTTCGCAACGGTAGCTTCGAAGAGTATTACACGTGCCCTGGTTCTTATAGCCTTGCACAAGATGGAAAAATTGCCCCTGGCTGGGTGTCTGCTAACAGAGGAACTCCCGATCTTTACAATGCATGCAGCAGGGGAGATGCAGGTGTGCCCGCAAATTGGGCGGGGTACTCGACAGCTTACAGTGGAAAAGGCTATTCGGGTATTTATTGTTTTACCAACACTGGTTATCGTGAGTATTTGCAAACTGAATTAACGACACCAATGAAAGTGGGCGGCAATTACTACATCGAATTTTATTATAAACTTTCCTCCAACTCTAAATTCAGTATAGATCGCATAGGCTTTTTCTTGAGTGATTCTGCCAGAAGGCGAAATGACGATTTTGTGGTGTACTCTAAACCAACTTATCAATTGGTTTTGCCGGCACCCTATACACGAACAACGGGCTTATGGGCAAAATGCGGAATAGAGTGGCAAGCGAAAGGGGGCGAGCGTTTTTTAACGATCGGTAATTTTTCCGATAACAAGACGACTCGCACTTACCAAATCAAGTTTTCAAAAGCGAAAGAAGCAATGCTTAACCAGGCTGCCTATTATTTTATTGATGATGTGCGGGTCATTCCACTTGATGTACCTCCAGAAAAGGAAATACCAGTCATCTCTGGTTATCCGGAGATAGAGATCAACAAGACATACGTATTGAAAAATATTTTTTTCGAGTTTGATCAGGCTGAATTGGTGACCGATTCATTTTCTGAATTGGATAAGTGGTTAGAGGTGATTCGGGCGAGGCCAAAATGGAAAATTGCATTAACAGGTCACACGGATGAAAGAGGTTCTGACGAATATAATCTGAGTTTATCCGAGCAACGGGTAGAAAACGTAGCTGCCTATTTAATCAAGTCCCACGTAGACGCCAACCGAATTACTACAAAAGGTGAAGGAAAGTCTAAGCCATTGACACAAGGCAAAGATGAAGCCGCACATGCCATCAATCGTAGGGTTGAGATTAGATTCTCAGAGAAATGAATAGGAATCAAGAAGTAGCATGAAGATCGATTTCAAATGACGTCAAGGAAACGTCAGCACATTCTTAGCCTCAAAGACTTTTTAGATGAAAAGGTAGATCAATTTAACCGACCCCATTTTATTGAGCTAGATCCCATCTCAATTCCCCACCAATTCTCAAAAAAACAAGATATTGAAATTGCCGGTTTATTGGCAGCTGTGTTAGCCTGGGGGCAACGAGTCACGGTGGTAAAGAAGAGTAATGAATTGCTGGCGTTGATGGACAATTCTCCACACGAGTTTTTGCTTCATCACCAGCACAAAGACCTCAGGCGTTTTGAGAAGTTCAAACATCGCACATTCAACACCACTGACGCACTTTACTTCATCGCTGCGCTACAGAATATTTATAGTCAGTATGAATCGCTGGAGGAGGTGTTTCTTCCAAACACGAAAGAAGAGGGGAGTGGATTGATTCGGTTTCATCAACAATTTTTTAGCCTTCCCGATTTTCCCGCTCGCACGAAGAAGCATGTCTCTACCCCTGAACGAAAGTCAGCATGTAAGCGGCTGAATATGTATTTGAGATGGATGGTTCGTTCGGATAATCGACAGGTTGATTTTGGGTTGTGGCAAAGGCTTAGCCCTGCAGACCTCATTTGCCCCTTGGATTTACACGTTGAACGAGTAGCTCGTAAATTGAGATTGATCACCAGAAAACAGGTTGACTGGGAAACGGCACTCGAATTGACCGATAGTTTGCGGGTATTAGATCCAATCGATCCGGTCAAATATGATTTTGCCCTTTTTGGGTTGGGGATCCAACGGGATTTTTAAATGTAAACAAAAAAATGTGTTAAACGGGGACAGGGTTTAGGTAAAAGTTTTTACCTTTTGCACGAATTTATCTTCACTAGTACGCGTCACACTTTACAAAAATATAGCCCATGAATTTGAATACAGAAGCAGAGAAGAAAAATACCTATGATGCCATTGTGGTAGGTACGGGAATTAGTGGTGGCTTTGCTGCCAAAGAATTAGCGGAAAAAGGATTAAATACATTGGTGTTGGAACGCGGGCGCGATGTGAAACACCCCGATTATCCAACGGCTACGAAAGATCCGTGGGAATTTGAAAATGCAGATTTGCCTACCCAAGAAGATTTGCGCAAACAAGGCGTACAAAATAGAACTGGTTACACCATCCGGCAGTCTACCAAGCATTGGTTTGTCAATGATCTTGACCACCCATATACAGAAAAAGAAGGAACACGCTTTGACTGGATGCGTGGCTACCATGTAGGCGGTCGTTCGATCATGTGGGGACGACAAAGCTATCGTTGGAGTGATTTGGATTTTGAAGCAAACGCAAAAGATGGGTTTGGCGTAGATTGGCCCGTGAGGTACAAAGACATTGAGCCGTGGTACGACTATGTGGAGCAATACATTGGTGTAAGTGGCCAGAATGAGGGGTATGCGCAACTGCCAGATGGAAAGTTTCTTCCTCCGATGGAGTTTAACTGTACCGAACTAGAATTGAAAAAAGCAGTACGCGAAAAATTTGGAAGGCCCTTCACCATTGGCCGAACAGCACACGCTACAGCGCCCCTACCACATACTCCATGGAGAGGGCAATGTCAATTTAGAAATCTATGCAGCAGAGGTTGCCCTTATGGTGGTTATTTCAGCAGCAACTCGTGTACTCTTCCAGCTGCTGAGAAAACCGGCAAAATGACACTTCGACCAAACTCGGTCGTGTACGAAATAATCTACGATGAAACCAAAAGCAAAGCGACAGGTGTAAAAGTAATTGATGGAGAGACAGGCGAGCAGGTGGAATTTTATGCCAAAATTATTTTCTTGTGTGCTTCTACGTTCGGCTCAACTTTTATTATGCTGAATTCAATTTCTAATCGTTTTCCAACAGGTTTTGGTAACGACAGTGGTGAATTAGGTCATAACATCATGGATCACCACTTAGGTGTGGGTGCCGGTGGCGATGTGGAAGGCTTCGAAGACCAGTATTATTTCGGCAGACGAGCCAATGGATTTTATATTCCTCGGTACAGAAACTGGGGTAGCGACAAACGCGATTATGTTCGTGGTTTTGGCTACCAAGGCGGAGGGAGCAGGCAGGGTTGGGATAGTCTAGTGGCTGAGGCGGCTATTGGCGCAGATCTAAAACAATTGTCGGCCACACCCGGAAAGTGGTCAATTGGTATGATGGGTTTTGGAGAAGTACTTCCTTACCATGAAAACAGTGTGAGCATCACTAAGGACAAGAAAGATATCAACGGCTTGCCTACGCTACTTTTCGATACTGGCTTTAAAGAAAATGAAAAGAAAATGCGGGTGGATATGAAGGCCGATGCAGCCGAAATGTTAGAAGCGGCAGGCGTAAAAAATATTCATACATTCGACAACGAAACCGGTTTAGGTTTAGGTATACACGAAATGGGTACCGCGCGCATGGGCAAAGACCCTAAAACTTCAGTACTTAACAAGTGGAATCAGGTGCACGCTTGTAAAAATGTATTTGTTACCGATGGCTCTTTTATGACGTCAGCAGCTTGTGTAAACCCATCGCTTACGTACATGGCATTTACAGCCAGGGCAGCCGACTATGCCGTTAGTGAATTGAAAAAAGGAAATTTATAACGATTAAATTTTAAAGACATGAATCAATTAATCGATCGGAGAGAGGCACTGCGCAAAACCGCTTTACTGATGGGCGCAGCTGTTTCAGCCTCTGCTATTGCAGGTATTCTAAATGGTTGTAAGGCAACACCAGATCTAACCTATAAGCCGGTTTTTTTCTCTGAAGATCAGGCACGACTGGTTAGTGAATTAGCAGAAATCATTTTGCCGAAAACGGATACCCCCGGAGCCAAGGAAGTTGGAGTGCCCAACTTCATTGATAGGATGCTTGCACAGTGTTATAAGAAAGAAGATCAGGAATTTTTTATCGCGGGGTTAACAGCCTTTGATGAGGAAGCCAAGAAGTCATTTGGCGATAGCTTCATCTATTGTAAGCCAGAAGATCAAATTACGTTAACTACGACAGCATTGCAAGCAGCGATTCAAGAGAAGAAAGAAAACAAAGAAGCAAAAAGACCGTTTATTTTGTCGGCAAAAGAATTGACGATGTTAGGCTATTTTAGCTCTGAGCCTGGCGCAACACAAGTACTTCAATACGAAGCAGTGCCGGGAAAATACAATGGCTGTATTCCGTTGAATGAAGCCGGTAATGGAAAGACCTGGGCCACCGGATAGAGGGTAATCCGAAAATGAGCTGAACCTTGTTGATACATTGTATTAGCAAGGTTTTTTATTTTTAGACGAAAAAGCAAGTAGGCGAAAACATCAGAATGTATGGCGCAAAAGCGAATTGTTATTGTTGGGTCAGGAGTAGCAGGGTTAGCGGCTGCAGTACGTCTTAGTGCTGCGGGGCATCGCGTTACAGTAGTCGAGGCAAATGACTATGTTGGAGGTAAACTAACTTCCAAAAATATAGGGCGTTATCGATTTGATATGGGGCCATCGGTACTCACATTGCCCCACTTGATTGAAGATCTTACAAAAGTGAGCTGGCAAGACGACAAGTTCGAATACGTAACACTAGACAAGATTTGCAACTACTTTTATGAAGACGGAACGAACTTAATTGCTTATGTAGACAAAGAGAAGTTTGCCACCGAGGTGGCTACAAAGCTAGGGGAAACAAAACAGTCGGTGTACGAGCAGTTAAAGTATAGTGCTACCGCCTACGAACTGACCTCCGATCTGTTTATGCAACAATCGCTGCATAAGCTGTCTAACTTTCTCAACTTGAAAACGGCCAAAGCACTTTGGAATATTCGAAAACTAAAGCTCGGCAAAACAATGAACGAGGCGAATGCTGCCAGATTCAAAAACAAAAAGACCATTCAGCTTTTCAATCGCTTTGCCACCTACAATGGATCCGATCCTTTTCAGGCACCAGCGTTGATTAATATTATCGCACATCTGGAGCACAACATCGGAGCCTTTGCACCAAAAGGGGGAATGCATGACATTACCAAACACTTACATACATTGAGCCTGAAGCTAGGGGCCGAGTACGTCATGAATACCCGTGTGCTGAAAATTAAGACACAGAATGATCAAGTGACGGGGGTCGTTACTACTGCTGGCGAAATAGCTGCCGACATGGTAGTGAGTGATGCGGATATTAAACACGTGTACACCAAATTACTTGACCCAAAGTATTACCCTGCAAAAATCCTTAATCAAGAAAAGTCGCTCTCTGGCTTGATTTTTTATTGGGGTATAAAAAAGGAATTTAAGGAATTGGGACTTCATAATATCTTATTTGGAGATGACGGGGAGAAGGAGTTTAAGACGGTATTTGGCGAAAAAAGACCGTACGAGAATCCAACAACATATATTAACATCACCTCAAAAGTGACACCGACAGATGCTCCTACGGGTTGCGAAAATTGGTTCGTGATGGTTAACGTGCCCCACAACGCTTCCGCACAGCCGATCCAATATGTACAGGAAATGAGAAAGCATATTGTAGCCAAGATCAATCGGATTTTAAAAACGGATATTGAATCATATATAGAAATAGAAGACACGCAAGACCCGTATGTGATTGAGCAGCGAACCAGTTCATCCGGTGGATCTCTTTATGGCAATTCTTCCAATAATAAATTCGCGGCTTTCTTACGCCATGCCAACGAAAGCAGCCGCATCAAGAACATGTATTTCTGTGGTGGCAGCGTTCACCCGGGTGGAGGTATCCCTCTCGGAATGCATTGCCCGACCTTGCATGTTTAAAAAGGCGGTAGTGATTTGCTTTCATACTTGTCTGTCGAAATGAAATGAAGGCAGATTGTGTTATTTGATAGATTGTTCCGATGTTTAAAATCGGGATGATTTGCTTTTAGATTTGTTTGATCCCGCCCTAGCGGGAGTGTTCTTTGATAGATTGCATACAGACAGCATCAACGCGCGAACTTCAAAAAGCTAGTTGTGATTTGCTTTCAGATTGTGTTCTTTGATAGATTGCATACAGAGTCGGCTCTTTTGTTCAATCCGCCCATCTCGTTGTGATTTGCTTTCAGATTGTGTTCTTTGATAGATTGCATACAGAAAGAATTAAGAGCAACCAAAGAGCTATTCAGTTGTGATTTGCTTTCAGATTGTGTTCTTTGATAGATTGCATACAGAGAGTACGAAATTTTTTATACCGCCTCCTCTGTTGTGATTTGCTTTCAGATTGTGTTCTTTGATAGATTGCATACAGAACCTTGCTTCCTGCTATTGGGTGAGTGAATGTTGTGATTTGCTTTCAGATTGTGTTCTTTGATAGATTGCATACAGAAATGGAGCTTCGCGTTGAAGCATTGGAACAGTTGTGATTTGCTTTCAGATTGTGTTCTTTGATAGATTGCATACAGAATTGGAGCGGGGCGGCATTGCCACCAATGAGTTGTGATTTGCTTTCAGATTGTGTTCTTTGATAGATTGCATACAGATTAAAGACACACACTCCAAGGCCGTTCGGGTTGTGATTTGCTTTCAGATTGTGTTCTTTGATAGATTGCATACAGAATATAGTCATGGGAGTAATGTCTTGTTCTAGTTGTGATTTGCTTTCAGATTGTGTTCTTTGATAGATTGCATACAGACTATTCGAAGCAACAGCCAAAGCACTAGCAGTTGTGATTTGCTTTCAGATTGTGTTCTTTGATAGATTGCATACAGATGTAGATAGAGTTACGGGAACTACCACAGAGTTGTGATTTGCTTTCAGATTGTGTTCTTTGATAGATTGCATACAGATAATCATTATTCTGGTAATGACATCAAATTGTTGTGATTTGCTTTCAGATTGTGTTCTTTGATAGATTGCATACAGATGGAGGTAGTTAGTCTTTCTGCAGACTCTTGTTGTGATTTGCTTTCAGATTGTGTTCTTTGATAGATTGCATACAGATTGTACGTGTACCCCTATTAATGGGGATGCGTTGTGATTTGCTTTCAGATTGTGTTCTTTGATAGATTGCATACAGATTTAGAGTTCCAAGTAGCCACTGGACTGGTGTTGTGATTTGCTTTCAGATTGTGTTCTTTGATAGATTGCATACAGATGGGACATGGGACAAATTAGAACTAGCCTCGTTGTGATTTGCTTTCAGATTGTGTTCTTTGATAGATTGCATACAGATGGAGGTAGTTAGTCTTTCTGCAGACTCTTGTTGTGATTTGCTTTCGGATTGTGTTCTTTGATAGATTGCATACAGATAGCGTTCGTGAAAGTCATTACGGCTAAATGTTGTGATTTGCTTTCAGATTGTGTTCTTTGATAGATTGCATACAGAATCGGCCACACAGCCACAGCAGCACAAACGGTTGTGATTTGCTTTCAGATTGTGTTCTTTGATAGATTGCATACAGATTTGTGTCAAATAAACCACTAGCATTAGTAGTTGTGATTTGCTTTCAGATTGTGTTCTTTGATAGATTGCATACAGACCTAATTCAGTAACATAGATTGGGTCGCTTGTTGTGATTTGCTTTCAGATTGTGTTCTTTGATAGATTGCATACAGAAAGGGGCTTGTTGAAGTATAGTGTATTTTTGTTGTGATTTGCTTTCAGATTGTGTTCTTTGATAGATTGCATACAGAATTTAATAGCCTCACATTTTCCCAGAGGCAGTTGTGATTTGCTTTCAGATTGTGTTCTTTGATAGATTGCATACAGATCGCATTGACAGGTTAGTCGCTTACCGCTAGTTGTGATTTGCTTTCAGATTGTGTTCTTTGATAGATTGCATACAGAACTATTGGTTTTGTAGGCGTTTCAAACTATGTTGTGATTTGCTTTCAGATTGTGTTCTTTGATAGATTGCATACAGATTCCTTGTTTCAACTGCCGCTGGAGTCGCAGTTGTGATTTGCTTTCAGATTGTGTTCTTTGATAGATTGCATACAGAGTCGGCCGTCCGAGCTGCAGGGGGCATGACGTTGTGATTTGCTTTCAGATTGTGTTCTTTGATAGATTGCATACAGAGAGCGGTCGTTACCAACATCGTAAGACGGTGTTGTGATTTGCTTTCAGATTGTGTTCTTTGATAGATTGCATACAGATTAACGAAATTGCATGGTTAATAGATTTACGTTGTGATTTGCTTTCAGATTGTGTTCTTTGATAGATTGCATACAGAGTATCATTCGTGCGGGCGCAGTCGCTATTTGTTGTGATTTGCTTTCAGATTGTGTTCTTTGATAGATTGCATACAGAATACAATCGTGCCATACATACATACATACAGTTGTGATTTGCTTTCAGATTGTGTTCTTTGATAGATTGCATACAGAACCACAGCGCAGAAGGTGCTCCGTTGCTTCGTTGTGATTTGCTTTCAGATTGTGTTCTTTGATAGATTGCATACAGACAAAGATTTTAAAGACAAATGTGCCGAGGCGTTGTGATTTGCTTTCAGATTGTGTTCTTTGATAGATTGCATACAGAAGAACGCAGCGATAAGCTAAGCGCCTCCTTGTTGTGATTTGCTTTCAGATTGTGTTCTTTGATAGATTGCATACAGAGTAAGGGGTTTTAAAAGGTGTTTAACTGGCTGTTGTGATTTGCTTTCAGATTGTGTTCTTTGATAGATTGCATACAGAAGTTAAATAGTAATTGAACGTCTTTTGGTAGTTGTGATTTGCTTTCAGATTGTGTTCTTTGATAGATTGCATACAGAGCGTTACGTTTAGGAAACCAAGCCTAATCCGTTGTGATTTGCTTTCAGATTGTGTTCTTTGATAGATTGCATACAGAATTTGATCGCAAAGTGCCATTTCTTAACGTGTTGTGATTTGCTTTCAGATTGTGTTCTTTGATAGATTGCATACAGAACAAATACATACAAATACAACATACAACAGTTGTGATTTGCTTTCAGATTGTGTTCTTTGATAGATTGCATACAGATATTGTATTTGTATTTGTATTGTATTTGTAGTTGTGATTTGCTTTCAGATTGTGTTCTTTGATAGATTGCATACAGATTGCAAACGCTATTAAGGATGCTGTTAACAGTTGTGATTTGCTTTCAGATTGTGTTCTTTGATAGATTGCATACAGACCATCCTTTGAATATTCAATATCATCTATAGTTGTGATTTGCTTTCAGATTGTGTTCTTTGATAGATTGCATACAGACGTTTTCAGAAGTAAATCCGTGACTACCAGTTGTGATTTGCTTTCAGATTGTGTTCTTTGATAGATTGCATACAGATGGTCTTTAATCATAAAAATTTAGGGGTTGTTGTGATTTGCTTTCAGATTGTGTTCTTTGATAGATTGCATACAGATTGGTGCGTTGCCCAATTGTGCATAACGAGGTTGTGATTTGCTTTCAGATTGTGTTCTTTGATAGATTGCATACAGAACTGGTCTTAGCTATGTTCTTTCACAAGTTGTTGTGATTTGCTTTCAGATTGTGTTCTTTGATAGATTGCATACAGAACAACAATACAATACAATACAAACATACAAGTTGTGATTTGCTTTCAGATTGTGTTCTTTGATAGATTGCATACAGATTACTTGATTGCCTGACAAATCTTCTGTTAGTTGTGATTTGCTTTCAGATTGTGTTCTTTGATAGATTGCATACAGACGAAGATTGTAATCTATGCTTAATTGTATGTTGTGATTTGCTTTCAGATTGTGTTCTTTGATAGATTGCATACAGAAAATACAAATCGTGCCATTCGTGCCATACAGTTGTGATTTGCTTTCAGATTGTGTTCTTTGATAGATTGCATACAGAGCAATGATTCGCGGAGACATGGCCGCATGAGTTGTGATTTGCTTTCAGATTGTGTTCTTTGATAGATTGCATACAGAGTTTCTTTTCAATAAATTCTTGGTAATCCAGTTGTGATTTGCTTTCAGATTGTGTTCTTTGATAGATTGCATACAGACCTACGTTGTAAGTGAACGAAACCAAAGCGGTTGTGATTTGCTTTCAGATTGTGTTCTTTGATAGATTGCATACAGACCTATGGGAGTTAGTACAGCACTTCCCGTGTTGTGATTTGCTTTCAGATTGTGTTCTTTGATAGATTGCATACAGAATGGCAAGCGTTCCTTACCATCAATGGGATGTTGTGATTTGCTTTCAGATTGTGTTCTTTGATAGATTGCATACAGAGTGCCAAATCCTGCCGGTAAGGTGTCATCGGTTGTGATTTGCTTTCAGATTGTGTTCTTTGATAGATTGCATACAGACTCTCTTATTGTCATGCTATTTTCCGGTCTGTTGTGATTTGCTTTCAGATTGTGTTCTTTGATAGATTGCATACAGATGGTGCCGTTAAGCGGGTAATTAACATGCTGTTGTGATTTGCTTTCAGATTGTGTTCTTTGATAGATTGCATACAGAGTACCCTAGGGCAATTCTTTCTATCACAGATAGTTACAACGAAAATTACAAGAAAAAAAATGTGGCAATCTATCGGTAAAAGCCCCGGCCTAAAACAGTTCTAACTGTTCTGGTATTGGGGCTTTTTCTTTCTTCTCTCGCCCAAAAAATATCTCCATCATGCCAAATTGCTTGTCGGTAACGGTTAATATGCCTACATGACCCTTTGGCGGCAGATTTTTTTGTATCCGCTTCACATGTACTTCGGCATTCTCGCGGCTGGAGCAATGGCGCAAATAGGCGCTGAATTGAAACATGGTAAAGCCGTCTTTCTGCATTTTTTTGCGAAAGTCGGTATAGTTCTTTTTGTCTTGCTTGGTTTCAGTGGGCAAATCAAAAAGCACCATAATCCACATAATTCGATACGCATTTAGCCGCTCTGTTTTCAAAATCGTAGCAATTGCCAAGTCGCGAGGCTCTTAATTTGTGGTTTTAAAGCCTTACGGCTAGTATCTCCCGTCTCAAGTCTTGCACTCCCGTTTAGCGTCTAGGTCCCAACTTCCAAAGAAGGATAGATGACTTTTCTCGTTTCTCCCAAAAAGCATTTGGCCAGCGAAGCACTTGTGCGCTGCATAGCCACCATCAACGGACTGGTTTCGCCTTGGAGGCATACATCCAGCGCAGGCAAAACGAGTAATTTCTTTTTAATAGTCGGAGTAAGTTCTTCCGCCAATCCGTTTTCCTCTATCAGTTGCACCACCAGTCTATCGGCAAAAGGTCGGTAGGGTTCCATAATGTCATCTGCCAAACAATAGGCGTTGTATTGGTTGCGGTGAAAGATGCCCATTACTGGCAACAAGCCCGACCCCACCAGCGAGCGTGCCATGGTGGCGCGCAACAAAGCATAGGTATAGTTGAGCAGTTGATTGGGTGCCAGGCCGCCAGGGTCACGCACAAAATTGGATAAACTGTTGGCGGACGCTCCCTCATCAAAAGGGAGATAGGCCTTTATGCCTTTAAAAATATGCGCCCAATACCATGCAGCTGCACGGCCTTCCATGTTTTCGGGGTCGCCCGATTTTACTTCATTGGCCCAGCGTTCCATGTTGGTGGTTTCATACCCACGCCACCGTAATAAGGCGGCCTGATTTAAAATTTTGGCCCGAATGGTTTGTTGCCATAATTGCTTTTTCAATGGCTCGGTTGCTTCAAGCTGTGCCTGAAAGCGTTGGCTCTGCAATGAATGTCCCTCTAAATTGAGTAGTAATCCGGTAGGGTGATGCGTAGGGTTGCAGGTGATAATGGCTGCATTGTTGTCGAGTAGTTTGGCCATCAGCGCCTGGGTGATGATGATCTGCTGATGATCGAGCACGACCACACCAATGTCTTCAATGGGTATGGTGGCTGCCGCTTCTTTTTTAAATCCTACAGGTAGACCATCATTTTTTTCAATAGTGGGCAGGCGGACTACAAGCTGATCAAGTGTAGTGCTAAGATAGGCCGGGTTGCCAAAGTACAGCGTGCGTTTAATCATGGTCTATTTCGGGTAACGGTTGTGCTGCCTGTTGATGGAATTCAATGAATTGCTTGCGATTGCCAAACCAATCAATTACTTCTTGTTGAATGGGTGAAAGCGATTGCGAGAGAAGTGCATGGTATGAACTCCACGGCCAGCTTTCTATTTTTTCTACAAAGCTATGATGTGCCGGGTTGTGATGGATGTAGTGGATGATTGAGGTAAAGTAGCTGTCGGTGGTAATTTCTTTGCGTTTAAAAGCCCTTGTGAAGAGCGACCCTTTGCGCTGGTAAACTTTGTTGTATGCTTTGGTGTAGGCGTTAAGGAGATGGCTGAATTGTAAAATAGTAAGGCGCTGCAGCTCCAATTCCGCCTCCAGACCTGACAGGTCTTGTTGGCCATCGCGAAAAAGACCTGTCAGGTCTTTTACTAAATTTTTACTCTTAAAAAAACCCACCAGCTCCGCTTCGCTTTTTATTTTTACCAACAGGTGCAGGTGGTTGGGCATCAGGCACCAGGCCAACGTATCGGCCACACGGCCAGTAAATTCTTCATATCGCTTTAAAAAATACCGAAAATTTTCATCGCAGCGGAAAAGGTTTTCCGATCCGTTGGCGTGGGTGTACAAGTGGTAGGTTCTGCCGGGCAACATGGTGTTTTATTCATTAACGGATTTAGCGGTGAGAATAAGTTGCTGGATTCTGGCTAGACCTGACAGGTCTTGATGGCCATCGCGTAGAAGACCTGTCAGGCCTTTGCCTCGCGTTGTAAACTCTTTATATCGCTTTAAAAAATACCTGAAATTCTCATCGCAGCGGAAGAGGTTTCTCGATCCGTTGGCGTGGGTGTACAAATGGTAGGTTCTGCCGGGCAACATGGTGTTTTATTCATTAACGGATTTAGAGGTGAGAATAAGTTGCTGGATTCTGGCTAGACCTGACAGGTCTTGATGGCCATCGCGTAGAAGACCTGTCAGGCCTTTGCCTCGCGTTGTAAACTCTTTATATCGTCTTAAAAAATACCTGAAATTCTCATCGCAGCGGAAGAGGTTTTTAGCTCTGTTGGCGTGGGTGTGGAGATGGTAGGATTGACCCGGAGCCATACGACTAAAGAATTCTTCTTCTAATATTTCCAAGTCTATCTACTTCGATTTTGATACACGATTCTTTTATCATTTTGCCATCAATGCTCCGTTCCATTTTATTCAAAGTAGAGTATTCCGCCTTGTTAACTATGCTGGTTGCTATATCTTGCTTTACGAAAAAGCACTGGTTGCCAGAGAAACTTACCACTTTGTATATGCAGTTGGGCTTAGCTTTCTCACTTTCTAAATCCTCCACGATATCAGGAACATAAACCAAATCATTTGGTGACAAGCTGAACAGAAAACTACCATTTTCTGCCTTTACGGGAATGATGGGTGTTTGTTCCCTTTCTAATTTTGTTAGGGTTGCTTGCCACTTTTGGTGTTCGATCACCTCATTGAGTGGTATAGTTTCGTAGTTGCGTTTCTTTTTTTCATCGTCCCAGTAAACAGCAAAGAATAAATTGGTGCCTCTATCTGCCTCTGCATACTTATCTTTTTTATTTCCTTTTTGTCCTAACGGAAATTTGCTCCCAGGTTCAAAAATCCTTGCTTTATAAATGGGTTTATGTGGTTTTCCTTCGTTGTATTTCTCTATGTTCTTATTCATGTCTTCAAGCCCTTCGGGCGAGAAAGCCAATTCAGGATTCCCACCCTTGCTAGCCAAAAAGTTCTTAAGAATTTTTTGAATACCCGTATCGGTAATGGATTCAATTATACTGTTGTTAAACGAAGGGTCAATACTTTTTCGAGTAGCGCTCAATATTTTTCCTTTAGCAACTTTTACGCGAGGTAAATCAACTTTTCCCGAAATGGTATCCTTGTGCAAGGATTTTCTGATTGCCCAATTATCACCCTTCGTTTGTGGAATTATATCCTTCTTTGGCTTCCCATCTTTGCCCATTCTCAGGTTGCCATTTTCATCTTTGTAGCTTTCATATCTGTTTGTTGCCTTGTTGATAACACGTAGATTTTGCTTAAAACTGACGATCATGGTCTCCAGTTGAGCTTTCGCATTAGACGTAAAAGTTGCCCATGGTTTTAAGAACTCTTTTGGTACATCTCTCTCTATACTTCGATTTTCCGACTTGCTAAAGTATTTGGCCTTTTCAAATCTCCTCAACTTCCGCTGAAGATCATAGCGCTTTTCATTCGAGTTAGAATGCTGGTTGTTCAAAAGATTTACATGATCTCGCGTGGCGCATGCAATGATCAACGCATCCATCGCATGATGACGATGGTCGATGCGCTTTTTTTGAAACCCTTTTGAGAATTCCAAAGGCACAGTCGGCAAATATTTCTGATGAACTTTGCTATAGGCCGTGAAGACGCTGGTTTTTGTTATCTCATTCATTCGCTCAAATCGAGGGAGAATCAGGTCGTTCCACACATCATTCAGTCCCCAATCTTGTTTTAACTGAGAAGTAATTTTGCCATTGCCGGGAATTATGTTTTTTGAATTCAGTCCGTCATCGTCTTTTTCTGCGCGTACAATGTTGGATAGCACTGAGCTAATAAACTTACTGATGTAGCGCGTGTCATTTAACTGCCGGTGAATCATTTTTTCAGGAATTTCTTCTATTAACAACTTTGCCTTTTTACTCCGATTTCTCGAATACTGCGTTTTTACAAAGTCCAAATAAGCATCTTCTTGTAATATCGTTACGGTATTACCAAATCCTGTTTCCACCTTTTCGCCATGATGGTTTTTGATAAACTCAAACCCAAGCTGATTATCTTTCAATTTGTTAACGGCCGCTTCACAAATTACTTTATTTCCAAAGCTGTCATCAAAATATCTGCTCTGTGGAATGATGTGCTCTATCTCATAAGCAGGAGTGAACAGTTTGTTAAGAGGAATCATCTCGCCAGTATAGGGTGATCGATACTTTTGTTCCAGCCACAGTTTATATTTTAGTAGCTCTTTGCTTGTTGGCTGCGTTGTTTTACTGATCTTTAAGATGTCGTCTGGCACTTCGATGTCGGAATTCAAAACACCATCTTCATATATTTTTAAAATCTCCAACTGTGTAGGGGAATAAGGTCGCACATTTTCCACATCTCCCTGCTGCAACATCTCAGCAAGCAGAGCCTTTAGTCTTAGATTAGTATTCTCATTTTGTGTTACTTGGTTGGTGATTCTGGCACGATCCTCAGCTGTGTTTTTCATTTCGCGGCCTAGCTCAACGTGTATTTCATCGAAGAAATCTTTTGCCCCGTTGCCATAGCGTTTCCAAATATCCTTTACAACCCGTAACGTTTCAGTTACAACTTGTTCTACAATTGGGTTGCGAAGACTGTGTTGCTGAAAGTTGTTAAGATATCTTCCTAAGTCATCAACGCTATTCCATTTGCTTAAATCAGCTGCTTCGGAATGCCGACCATATACCATGTACTTAGCCAGCCAATCTGGTAACGCCTGAAAATGATCATGTTCTGTTAGTGTTTTAGCCTTTTCGCGCACACGTGTACTGATGTTCTCATCGAATTCTCCGTTGATGATTTTTTCAATCCGGGTACGACTGTCTGCGTCAATGCTTTCCCAAATCCAGTATCTACCGAGGCGCATCAACGGCAACAATTTGTTGACTGCTTTTTCTGAATAAGACGCATACTCTGGCTTGAATGGCGGGATTTTTCTAAAACTTTCTACAAAAGACACTTCATCAATTTTGTTTTTACGCGCGAAGCTTTTCAATGCTTTCTCATATTCGATTTTATCTGTTACCGAATAGATGATGTGCCAAAGGTGATGTTCCCTTTCTTGGGTCAGAAAGTTTTCTTGGAGGTCCTTCACCTTCGCCAGCCGGCTAGCTATGGTCGCACGGGTTTCATTGAGTGGATAGGTTTTATCCTCCACAAAGTTCCAGCGGTATGTGGCAGCTTCTGCATTTGCCGCTTTGCCTTTAAAGCCCGTTTGCTCTGCAAGGTACTTTAGCAAAACTTCCTGCTTGATTTCCTTTTTACCGCTCAATTCTTCAAATAATTTTTCGTAGTCTTTATGCGACTTAAAAAATTGATGAGTAACGTTAACGTCATTATCTCTTCGATAGATACTCAGATCAGACATCCATTTCCAAATCCTAAATTCCTGGTAAACTGGGTTTGACTTTGGAATTGCCTTTAAGGGGACAGTTTGTTGAACTCCGTTAGCGTCCTTGTAGCTTCTGTTTTCCAGACTACAATTTCCAATAGATGATTTTTGACTCCGTAAGGGGCGTTGATAAAAAATAATATCGTTGATAAAAAGCTGCAAAAAACTTTTGCCTTTTAGTGTGTTTTGATGGTTTTCATTGTTTCGGTATAATTCACGTATGCAATCCGCCAGCAGACTCTCATTCTGCAATTCAAGATTCTCTTGAATTTGTTTCGCAAGTATTTCCTGTAATTCTTCTTTGTAATATTTGCGTTCAATAGTGCGCACTAACTTCCCTTTTATTTTTTGATTTGGGTTTTGAAGTAAGGTGTCATAGATGTAAGCGCCAACGGTTTTGTTGCTTCTGTCCACATCTTGTTCTGTCTTCTTTTTGAGTAATGTCCAGTCGTCTGGACTTGGTGCGCGGAAACTACGTTTCTCAGTACCTTCTTTATCAGTTTTGACACGCCCTTCATCGGTTAAATCGGTCGTAACTATAAAATCTCTTATTTTGTCCTTCCAGTCAAACAGTGGGATCTTGCTTGATCTTCGATAGATCCACCCATTTTCTAACACCAGCGAATACCAAATGTCGTCTTTCCCCTTTTGCTGTTCATCTGCTGTTACATCTACAATTTTTAATGAATATAATTCGATTCGCTTGTTCGGATTTTCCTCTTCCTCTTCTCCGCGAAGTTGATAATATCCTCGCTTCTGATTGAAGTTAAGGAGTAGCCAGGCTAACTCTTCTTTTGTTATCTTTTGTGTCAAAGCTTTTTTTCGCAGGTAGTAGATTGTCCAGTCATACGGTATTTTCTTACCGTTCTCAACCAACGAGGGTTGATGGATTTTGAATTCCTTCAACATCTCAAGAAATGAGCTCTGGAAAATGAACTGTTTATTGTCGTATGCAAGCTTTGGCTCTGACTCGCCTTTAAACTGACCAAGCTGCTTTTCAAAATCTATCTGGTCTGAAAAATGCTTTGGCAGAAATCCTAGTATGTTGAGCACACGATGCAGCCGTTGTCTTCTTAATAGGTATCTTTCTCTTAACCTTCTTGTACTGCGAAACTTTGTACGGTCTGCGGTTTGGGAAACTGAGTTGCCTTTATCGAATTCGCCAAGAACATCTTGACTCATGGGTATTATTCGTGACCCCATGCCAACAATTTTTCCCTGTTGGAGTTCGAAATTTTGCTGCACCAATGCCCACCCAATTGAGTTAGTGCCCAAATCCAATCCAAGAATGGTTTTGCTTGTCATTGTTATTTTCGTTTATATTTGTGTACACAATCAAAAAGCAAATCACAATAAGGATTATTCCGTTGTGAAAACATTTAAAACAACCCCGACTTGTCGGGGTTGTTTTTTACTAGCCGCCCTACCTGTTAGTATTAATCAAAAGTCGTCTTATTTCCAAACATAAGTCAACGTGGAAAACCACGTATTTTCAGCAAACCCCTTTCTTTTTTGGCATTTTGTTCAATTATTTTGCCTTTCCCTTTAACAGGACTTTGCTCTTCCCGTTCCTTCGTTATTTTTGCAACCCTATTTCATTTTTAAAAATCCTTTCACCTTTCATGGAAAAAAACAGTCTACAAATTGCAACAGAATTAAGTATTTCTCCCAGCCAAGTAGAGGTAGTGATAGCGCTGCTCGCAGAAGGTGCTACCATTCCATTCATGGCACGCTACAGAAAGGAGCAAACGGGTAGCCTGGATGAAGTGCAGTTGGCTGCGATCCGTGATCGGCACGAACAGCTTGCGGAGTTAGATAAGCGGAAAGAGGCTGTTTTAAAATCAATTGAAAAACAAGAGAAACTCACACCCGCACTTATCAAGGCCATTGAGCAGGCACAAACACTCGCTGAGGTAGAAGACATCTATTTACCCTACAAACCAAAACGAAAGACAAAGGCTACTGCAGCAAAGGAAAGAGGACTTGAGCCGTTGGCCAATCAGATCTTTGAGCAAAAAGTAATCAACATCGAGGAATTGGCTTCGCAGTTTATCAATCTAGAACTGGGTGTAGTCAACCAACAAGAAGCGCTTAATGGAGCGCGGGATATTATGGCTGAATGGATCAGCGAAAATCCAGAGGCTAGAAAAAACGTTCGGGATCTTTTTTGGCAAGATGGCAGCATACACGCTACCGTCATAAAATCAAAAGCCGAAAACGAAGAGGCGCAGAAATTCAAAGACTATTTTGATTGGAAGGAACCGATCAAAAAAACACCCTCTCATCGGTTGTTAGCCATGCGCAGAGCTGAGAAAGAAGGTTTTGTAATGTTAGACATAGCGCCCACCGAAGAATTGGTCATCGACAGCTACAAAAGACTGTTAAAGCCAACGTTGGAAAGTGAGCTGCGACTGGAAACGAAAATGCAGGCAGATGCAGAAGCTATTAAAGTATTTTCAGCCAATCTAAAAAAATTGTTGCTTGCTTCACCGCTAGGGCAAAAACGAGTGCTTGCTTTGGATCCGGGTTTTAGAAGTGGAATTAAACTGGTTTGTCTGGGTGCTCAAGGCGAGTTGCTTTTTGATACCGTTATTTATCCGCTTGAACCACAGCGCCAAACCACGCAGGCTGCTACAATAGTATTGGGCCTTTGTGATCGATTTAAGATAGAGGCCATCGCCATTGGAAATGGAACAGCTAGTCGAGAGACAGAAAGTTTTGTGAAATCAATAGGCTTGCCCACTGATATTATGGTAGTCATGGTAAATGAAAGTGGAGCTTCCGTATACTCTGCTTCCGAGGTGGCGCGCGAAGAATTTCCCAATCACGATCTCACGGTACGAGGGGCGGTTTCGATTGGGCGGAGGCTAACGGATCCGCTTGCCGAGTTGGTAAAGATTGATCCTAAGTCTATTGGTGTTGGCCAATATCAGCATGATGTAGATCAGGGAAAATTAAAAGCTGGTTTGGACGATGTGGTGATGAGTTGTGTAAACTCGGTAGGAGTGGAAGTGAACACAGCCAGTAAAGAATTACTTTCTTACGTATCCGGGCTTGGTCCGCAATTGGCGAAAAGTATTGTTGAGTATCGAAATCAACATGGCCCATTTAAAGAAAGGAAAGAATTGCATCAGATACCGCGCCTGGGTGAGAAAGCATTTGAACAATGTGCTGGTTTTTTGCGTATCCGCGATGCAAAAAATCCATTGGACAAAAGTGCTGTTCATCCCGAGAGGTATGAGTTGGTGGAGAGATTTGCAACAGACCTGGGCTGTACCGTCAGTGACTTAATGACAAGCAGTGAGTTGCGAAAGAAGTTGGATTTGAAAAAGTACGTGAGTGATTCAGTTGGTCTCCCGACACTCAATGATATTCTTGCTGAATTGGAAAAACCGGGGCGTGACCCGCGCGATAAATTCGAGGCGTTTGCTTTTCTAGAAGGTGTAAACGAAGTGAAAGACCTTAAAGTAGGAATGGTGTTGCCGGGAATCGTTACCAATGTCACTAACTTTGGAGCGTTCGTTGATGTGGGAGTTCATCAGGACGGGCTCGTACATGTGAGTCATTTGGCAGATCGCTTCGTGAAAGATTTAAACCAAGTGGTGGCGGTACAACAAAAAGTAAAAGTAACGGTGATGGAGGTGGATGTTCAGCGGAAGCGAATAGCATTATCGTTGAAGAGTGATCCGTTTAATGCTTCTCCGAAAAAGGAGGGTAATCATCAGTCGATGAAGTCCGAAGGATTGACTAAACCAAAACCAAAAGAACCCGTGCGCGAGCTAAGCATGGAAGAGAAGATGGCAGCCCTGATGAATAAATTTAAGAAGTAAGTTTCTGCGAAAACTGTACCTTCGAAGAATGTCACTCCAGGTAGCTTCACTAAATTCAGGCAGTAACGGCAATTGCTATTATATCGGCAATAAACGCGAAGCGGTGCTGATCGATGCTGGTATTTCGTGTAGGGAGACGGAGCAACGCATGAAGCAGCTCGAGCTTTCAATGCAAAAAGTGAGAGCGATATTTATTACGCATGAGCATTCCGATCACATTAACGGACTGCACAAGATTGTCAAGAAATATAAGATTCCCATCTACATTACATCAGCCACGAGAAAAAATCAGTCATTAGAATGGACTGAAAGTTTGGCCGTTCATTTTACGGCCTACGAGCCAGTGTACGTGGGTGATTTGGCTGTTGTGGCGCTTCCGAAATTACATGATGCCAACGATCCACATAGTTTCATTGTTTCTCATGGTGGGGTCAATGTCGGAGTATTCACAGATTCTGGGAGAGTATGCGAGCATTTGACAAAAGGTTTTCAGTTATGCCATGCCGCCTTTCTTGAATCGAATTATGACGAAGAGATGTTGGAGAACGGAGGATACCCACAGCATTTAAAAAACAGAATTCGTGGAGGAGTTGGACATTTATCCAATAAAGAAGCCTTGCAATTATTTTTAAAGCATCGTCCACTTTTTATGAGTCATTTGTTTCTGTCACATCTTTCAAAGAATAACAACAAGCCCGAGATTGTGGAAGGTTTGTTTTCAAGCGTTGCGGGAAGTACTCAAGTGATAGTTGCACCGCGAACTTCTGCCACGGAGGTTTATCAAATTGTGGCTGCCAATGGTGTGGTAAGGAGCACTCAGCTCGTTAACTTAGTTAGAAAAACTCGCCAAGGCCAATGTAAAAACCAAAGGAGTCTTTGCCAAAACCAAAGTCGAGTGTAAGGTTTGTTTCCGATGTTTTGTTAAATTTTATTCGTGCACCAAAACCGCCTGCCGGATTGATAGCCGTGAAATTGTTATCGCTATCAGATAAGGATTGTGCATTTAGAAAAAGAACACCTCCCCACAATCCGTTTTTAGAAATATCAAATCGGTATTCGCCCTCTAAGTAGAGCATTTGTTTTCCGCGAAAGCGACCGACAGAATAACCACGCCCTGAACGTCCAGTGAATTCCAATTGTGTGCCAGGCAAGTTGAGGTAAGGTACTTTCCCGTCTGTACCCCAATAAAAGGCGGACAGCGCCATGATTTTTCGTTTAATAGATGGCAGTCGAAAATACCTTCGCGCATCGAAATAAACAGAAGTCCATTGGGCATTGGTGGTCAACGGATTAACCCGATAAATAAAAGCAGCATACCAGCCGTCAGTTGGGTTAATTGAGTTTTTGCGGTTGTCGTACAATAGGTTGAAATTGATGCACAGGGCAGCTGTACTTGAATTAGTTCCGATGCCATACTTTTCAAATTGATTTTCGTTGTTGCCGGCAGGGGTAGATAGAATTATAGTAATTGTCGTAGTCAAAGCCCATTCCTGCAAAGTAGTTGCCAGCTAGCTTTCTGTTTGCATTGAGGTATACCCGTAGGTTGTTGTATTGCAAATTGGTTTGTTGCGCTTCGGTGGAAAGACTGCCAAGCCCATAGGTGAACTGACCAATTTTGCTGATACGTATTTCTCCGGGCAAATTCCAGATATTTTTGCTCGTGAATAGATTTAGTTTGAGACCGAACCCAATATTGTCCGAAAAATTTGTGTATGGAAGGAAAAAAATGCTTGAAAAATTAGTGGAGTCTTCTTTGCCAAGCCTGAACGCAATGTTGATGGAAGACACAAGGATTCTCTTGCCTCCTGCGGTGGTGGTCACCGGAACAATTGAAAAATAAAACCCCTTACGCTTTTGCGGTTTTTCTTTGGTTGAAATATTCAAGCTTTTTGATAAAACCTCGATCAAGTCGGTTGCAACGGAATCCCTTTGCCATTGTGCAGAAGCCAACGACACGAGCGATGAGTAGATAATGATAAAAGCCCCTAGTTTTCTCATTACCCTGTTCATCCGGCTATTAACTAAAAAGGCACTGTCTTTCGCAGCGCCTTTTTGCTCTCCCTCCTGGACTTGAACCAGGGACCCTCTGATTAACAGTCAGATGCTCTAACCAGCTGAGCTAAGGAAGAATTTGGGACTGCAATATTAAGACATTGGTCTAGAATAATCAAAAATGCCCCCAAAATTATCAAAAACGTTAGTAAAACCTTGTGGCAGAGTTTTCGTTCTTTAACTTTGTAATTAAAAGTACTTTTAAAATGGAGAAACAACGCATCCAACAAGATCTTGAATCCATCCGCCACCTGATGGAACGGTCAGTAAAGTTCATTTCATTGAGTGGTTTGTCAGGAATCCTATCTGGAGTCTATGCGTTGATTGGAGCAGCGCTCGCCTACAACCAGATCTATTCGGGTGAAGTAGCTCGCACGGTGACATATTATCAAGGCAATTTTCCGGTGGTACGTAACTTATTTGTTATCGCACTGGTAGTTCTCGTGGCTTCGCTGATAACAGGTTGGTGGTTCAGCTTTCGCAAAGCAAAAAAATTGAAAACAAAGATTTGGAACGAGACAAGCAGAAGATTGTTAATAAATCTTGCCATTCCGTTAATAGTGGGTGGGATTTTCACATTAGTGTTGGTTTATCATGGACACTACAATGTTGTCGCTGCTTCGGTGCTCATCTTTTATGGGCTTGCCTTGATTAATGCCAGCTCTAATCTATTCGAAGAGATTCGCTACCTGGGTTATTGTGAGTTGGTAGTGGGACTGATTGCCAGTGTGCTTCCCGGCTACGGGTTGTATTTTTGGGCAGTCGGATTTGGGCTGCTACACATTTTATATGGTGGCATGATGTATAGAAAGTACGACCGTTAATAGATGAAAAACTTCTTTGAAAATTTAGATAAGACCTTGGAGCATCGGACACGGTTGCAGATCACTTCTGTGTTGGTCGCAAATGATTCATATGACTTCATTGCGTTGAAAGAACTATTGGACACCACTGATGGAAATCTAGCCACCCACTTGAAAGCGTTGGAGCGTGAAAAATACATCTCAATTAACAAATCATTCATTGATAAGAAGCCCAACACTCGCTATAAAATCACTGAACGCGGCCGCTCGGCTTTTAAAAAGCACATTGATGCTATGGAGGAATTGATCAAACAGCAGAAGAAGTAGTTTTTTTGCCTATTAACTTTTAAATACAAAGTACTTTTAATAATCAATTTTTTTTAAACAATTACTAAACACTCTTATTATGGAAGCACCCAACGTTTTTGAACGACTCAACAACTGGATCAAAGAATCAGTAACCATTAAACTGATATCCATCGGTATTCTGGTTTTGATACTGATGATTCCATCTTCGTGGATTGAATCATTGATTTATGAAAGACAGTCAAGGGCGGAATCGGTAATCAATGAAATAGCAAGTAAATGGTCGGGTGAGCAAACCATAACAGGTCCTGTGTTGGTAATACCCTTCACTAAGCGTGAAAAAATAGATAAAGGAAAGGAAGGAATTGAAATTCGCGAATGGGAAGAGAAAGCATTTTTTCTGCCCGAACAACTCAACGTAGAAAGTAAAGTGGAGCCGCAGATTTTGCACCGAGGCATCTTTGAAGCGGCCGTGTATGAATCGCAGATTACAGTGAACTCAGAATTTAGCAAACCTGATTTTGAAAAATTAGGAGTCAAGGAAGAAGATGTACTATGGAAAGATGCGCACCTCATAATGGGCATCAGCGACTTGCGAGGCATCAGTAAAAACCCTGCACTCATGCTTGGTGGCACTGTGTTGCCCTGCGAACCTTCCAGCCAAATCGGTTTATCCGTTCAGTCTAGCAGATCTACGACAGATACGTATGATAATTCTACGGCAGTAGCCCCAGCTTATCCACAATCCTCAGCATTTGAAAATGGAGTAATTGCCGATTTGAATTGGGAAAAGGCCGATGACTTTTCAAAGGCAGTTTCAGTAAAACTAGGATTGAAGGGGAGTACGTTGCTCTATTTTGTTCCTGTTGGTAAAACCACTCACGTCAAGGTAGAAGGTCCATGGGCGAGTCCCAGCTTCGCAGGAAATTTTTTACCGTCAAATCGAGATGTATCAGAAACAGGTTTCAAAGCATCATGGGATGTACTTCATTACAACCGCCCGTTTTCACAACAATGGGTAGGTGAAGGCCATAAAATTTCCGGGTCCGAATTTGGTGTAAAGCTATTGATCCCTGTGGATCAATACCAAAAGAGTATGCGCACTGCCAAGTATAGTAAACTCATTATTTTACTCACGTTCATTGCCTTATTCATGGTGGAGATCCTGCGTAAGGTACGCATCCATCCTTTTCAATATATTTTGGTGGGGGCAGCGTTGACTATTTACTATTCGTTATTGCTCTCTTTTTCTGAGCACGTGGGTTACAACAGGGCATACTTGGTTGCTTCGTTGGCAACCGTCATCTTAGTGAGCTTATATTCTATTACGTTCTTGGATTCCAAGAAATTGGTAATGATCTTCAGTTTCCTGATGACCTTTTTCTACACATTTATTTTTGTGATTATTCAATTGCAAGACTACTCATTACTGTTAGGCAGTATTGGACTGTTCGTGATCATCGGTTTGATCATGTACGCATCCAAAAATATCAGGTGGTACAAAGAGGGAGATTAGTCTGATAGGTTTGGGTTTGAAAATTTGAAAATGAAGAAACGCAAAAATCTAACAGACAGATGTGATTGCGAAGTAATCCATTTTCAAATTTTCAAATTGAGTAATTTTCAAATTCTATTTAACGAGCTTCTTATACTTAATCCTCTTCGGCTGCTCATCTCCTAAACGTTTCCGCTTGTTCTCTTCGTATTCGCTGAAGGTACCCTCGTACCAGAATACCTGCGAGTCGCCTTCAAAGGCTAAGATGTGTGTACATACTCGATCCAAAAACCAACGATCGTGAGAAATGATTACAGCACAGCCACCAAAATTTTCTAACGCTTCTTCTAACGAACGAAGCGTATTAATATCCAAATCGTTTGTTGGCTCATCGAGTAGCAAAAGATTTCCTCCCTGCTTTAATGCGATAGCTAAATGGGCGCGGTTACGCATTCCACCTGATAGTTCTTTTACTTTTTTCGATTGGTCCGTTCCACTAAAGTTGAACTTGCTCACATAGGCGCGTGAATTTATTTCCTTACCGCCCACCATCAGCAAATCACCACCACCAGTGATTGCCTGAAAAACTGTATCCTCTGGCTTTAGATCATCATGCTCTTGGTCTACATACGCGAACTTCACTGTCTCACCTACCGCAAATGTTCCAGAGTCAGGTTTTTCGGCCCCGGTGATCATTTTAAATAAAGTTGTTTTACCTGCGCCATTGGGCCCAATGATTCCAACAATTCCCGCTGGAGGTAGCGTAAATGTTAAGTTTTCATAGAGTAACTTATCTCCATATGCCTTTGAAACTCCATTGGCTTCAATCACTTTATTGCCAAGTCGTGGGCCTGGAGGGATAAACAGTTCTAATTTTTCTTCTTTTTCTCGTGCATCCTCGCTGATCAATTTTTCATAATTGCTCAAACGTGCCTTTCCTTTTGCATGTCGACCTTTGGGATTCATCCGAACCCACTCCAACTCACGCTCCAGCGCTTTTTGTCTTTTTGATTCAGATTTTTCTTCTTGCGCTAATCGCTTCTGTTTTTGATCTAGCCAGCTTGAATAGTTTCCTTTCCACGGAATTCCTTCGCCACGATCTAGTTCCAATATCCAGCCCGCTACATTGTCTAAGAAGTAACGATCGTGCGTTACAGCAATCACGGTTCCCTTGTATTGTTTAAGGTGTTGCTCTAGCCAAAACACCGATTCAGCATCCAGGTGGTTGGTGGGCTCATCGAGCAATAAAACATCAGGTTCTTTCAGCAATAGTCGGCATAGAGCCACTCGTCTTTTTTCTCCTCCAGATAGGACTTCGATTTTCGCATCTGAAGGAGGGCAACGCAAAGCGTCCATGGCTCGATCCAGCTTGGCATCCAAACTCCAGGCATCCACAGCATCTAGTTTGTCTTGCACCTCTGCTTGTCTGGCTATGAGTTTGTCCATCTTATCGGGATTTTCCAATATTTCCGGGTCAGCAAATTTTTCGTTGATGGCTTCAAACTCTTTCAACAAAGCAACTGTTTCTTTTACGCCTTCTTCCACAACCTCGCGTACGGTTTTTGATTTATCTAACTGAGGTTCTTGCTCTAACAGTCCTACGCTGAAACTTAAATCTGAAACAACTTCACCTTGAAACTCCTTATCGATGCCCGCTATAATGCGTAGCAAAGAAGACTTTCCTGACCCGTTCAAACCGAGTACACCAATTTTGGCACCGTAGTAAAAGCCGAGGTAGATATTTTTTAAAACTTGCTTTTGTGGCGGGTAAATCTTGCTTACGCCTGCCATCGAGAAAATTATTTTTTCGTCTGCCATGGGATAAAAGAAAGGTTTTTGAACGGCAAATATGGCTTTTTTACCTCAATAGTCCATTGTTTGCTTTTAATGTATGTGAGCTTCGACTTGGTTACTTTTATGAATCAATAACTATCGACCGTTGATTCTTGTCAATGATCTAATTAATTCTATTTTTGCGGAAAATTAAAGGGGGAACACATTATGTATTGGACACTTGAATTGGCTTCGTATCTGGAAGATGCTCCTTGGCCCGCCACCAAAGATGAATTGATCGATTTTTCCATCCGCTCGGGCGCACCGCTTGAAGTTGTAGAAAATTTGCAAGAATTAGAAGACGATGGCCAGCCTTACGAGAGTATTGAAGAGATTTGGCCAGATTATCCTACCAAAGAAGACTTTTTCTTTAACGAGGACGAGTATTGAGAAGTAGTTAGAATATCGAATTCAGAATTTAGAATGAAGCCCTGCTGGTCGGGGCTTTTTTTATTTTAGAGAGCATTGTTCAAGATAGATACGTTAAAAATCTATTCACTACTCCTAAAGACTAAGCCTGCGCATCCATCAACGCTTTCGCTACAATCAAATCTTCTTGTGTTGTTATTTTGATGTTTTCATAACGCTAAAGTCAGGTTTTGTGTCTCCACGAACAAGAGCAGGGGTGATTTTAGTACTGCGAAATCCTATTTCGAACTACATCGAGGTTTCTTTTATTATGGACAATAGCAGTTATTGCTATCTTTTTCTCTTCTTCATTAACAAAATAATGAACGTTATAAGGAAATACCTTTGTATGAATGATACGAATATTTTTATACCGAATTGAGTAGCCTGTTGGCATTTTCAATATTCTTTCTAACGCTGTTTCTACGGCTAAAGCAAATTCATCTTCTAGTCCGTCTCTTTTTTCTTTGTGCCATGCTTTTGCTTCCTGTACATCAGTTAGTACTTCATCGAAATACAAAAGCTGGTAAGCCATTAAACCTTACTGTTTAGTTCGTCCAATAGTTCGCTAATGGGTCGTAGACGTTGAGGATTTTTTTGAATGGCTTCCAACCTTTTATCTATTAAATCCTTTTCCCATTGCGGTAAATCCTGGTCAAGGGTTTCAATATCAGGATAACTGTTTTTAATCAATGTCCAATCGTCTATTGGCACAAAAACACCTGTTTGCTTGCCTTTGCTATCTTCTAATACTTGTAGTTTCATTGTTATGGATGTAACTTTTTTAATGCTGCTATCCAAAGATAGTAAGTAATTTCTATACTCTATATCGAGGTTACATTGCAATTTTAACCTCTCCCCTCTATCAGCGCTTTCGCTACAATCAAATCTTCTTGCGTTGTGATTTTTATATTTTCATAGCTGCCTTCAAACAAAGAAATGATGTTACCCGCTCGCTCAGCCACACTGGCGTCATCCGTAAAACTAATCTCTTCCTTTTGCTCATATGCTTTTTTGATCAACGAAACGTCAAAAGTTTGGGGTGTCTGAATCAGTCGGAAACGTGAACGGTCTACGGCTTTGGTGTTGTCTTGGTCGGTCATGCGAATGGATTCTTTTAGTCGCACTGCAGCGATGGCACATTTGTGTATTGCGGCCAGCCGAAAAGATGCACCGATAATATCTTTGAAAACGGGTTTCACCTCCTTTTTGCAAGGTGACAGGGTAATTGAATTCAAATTTTTCGCAGATACTTCTCCATATTTCAAAATCATCTTCTGGTAGTACCAACACAATTCGTATAGAAGGGGAGTAGCGGATAAATGCCTCTAGTGTGTGAAGCAAAACAGGCTTTCCATTTAACTCAATAAACTGTTTGGGCAGCACACTTTTTATTCGAGTGCCTTTGCCTCCGGCTACGATGAGGGCAGTTTCAGTCGTTCGCACTAAGAAAAATTTTGTTGATGGCGTTTTTTACTTCAGGCAAGTGAAGGGTAACTATTCTCCAAACAATTTCAAGGTTAACATCTTCATACTCGTGAATGAGGATATGACGCGTTCGGATGATTTTGTTCCACTCAATATTGGTATACAAGTCTCGGTATGTTTTTGGAATTCGATTGGAGGCTTCTCCAATTACTTCTAGCTTTCGAATGACGGCTGATTGAGTCTTCTTGTCTTCAAAGAATGTGTCCCAACTCATTGCATATTTAAACTCATCAATATCATCGATGGCGTCCAAAATATCTTTGAGAAGCAAGCGTGGTATTTTTTTAAACATGAATAATGCTTTCTTCAATAAAAGGTAAGTAGTGCGGCTTCACGTATTTTTTGGTCACCAAATCTACTTTTTTCACATTCAGCAGTTTTTCTAGCTCTTCAACCAAGTCCACAATTTCCCAACCAATTGGGCCATTAAATTCTACCAATAGGTCAACATCACTCTCAGGCGATTGATCGCCTCTAGCAAACGACCCAAACAACGCAAGGCTTGCCACCGGATACTTTTTTTGAATATCGGCCTTGTGTTCCCGTAGCTTGTCCAAAATTTCAACCTGAGTCATCATACGAAGTTAAAGAAAAACCCCGACTATGTTTATTTTTACGAAAATGAACTGGAAATGAGTGTTCTTCGCGTACTATTAATTGCCTTTAATGTTGCCCTGATCATATACCTGGTTTATCGGCTCATGCAAGTGTATCGCTCGTATGGTGTTAACAAAGGTTGGATTTTGACAATTGGCATTTTCTTGTTGTTACTGCCAACAACTATTTTGATGGGCTTCGTCAAGGTGTCCGCCATTTATGTATTAGTCTATCCAGTTGCGATTGGTTTCTTTCTATACTTCATCAAAGACGAAGTTGTTAGGAACTTGTATTTTTCCTTTTTGGCAGTTTCGTAGGCCTTCATCACTAAATCAAAACCACCAAAAGCGGCAGCCATCATTAGCAATGTTGACTCTGGCTGGTGGAAGTTGGTTACCAACGCGCTGCAAATTTTAAATTCATAGGGCGGGAAAATGAATTTGTCCGTCCAGCCCTCGCGCTCTTTTAAACGATTTCCAGCTGAAACAGCCGACTCTAGCGTGCGCATAGTGGTTGTTCCAATAGCGCAAACTTTGTTTTTGTTATCCAATGCCTGATTCACTATTTTCACCGACTCAGTACCCACAATGAAATTCTCAGAATCCATTTTGTGTTTTGTGAGATCTTCCACATCGACAGCACGGAAAGTACCTAACCCGATATGCATGGTGATATACGCCATGTCAACTCCTTTTAGCTGCAAGCGTTTCACCAGTTGCTTGGTAAAATGCATGCCAGCGGTGGGTGCGGAGACGGCTCCTTTGTTTTTTGCGAAAATGGTTTGAAAACGTTCTTTATCTGCGGGCTCAACTTTGCGCTTGATGTATTTAGGAAGAGGGGTTTCTCCAAGCGTCTCAACGATTTTGTCAAAAGCAACAGAGTCACCATCGAAAAGGAAACGGATAGTACGCCCACGAGAAGTTGTGTTGTCAATTACTTCTGCCACCAGGTCACCATCGCCAAAATACAGTTTATTGCCCACCCGGATTTTGCGTGCGGGGTCTACCAGTACATCCCACAAATGCATCTCAGCGTTCAATTCCCTGAGCAGGAATACTTCGATCTTTGCACCTGTTTTTTCTTTTCTTCCGTACAAACGTGCAGGGAAAACAAGTGTATCGTTGGCCACCATCAAGTCACCATCATCAAAATAGTTGACGATGTCTTTGAAAATTTTATGTTCAATTTTCCCGGTGCTACGGTGTAACACCATCATCCTTGCTTCGTCTCTGTTGTCGGCTGGGTGGTTGGCAATTAAACTGTTGGGGAGATCGAACTTAAATTCAGATAATTTCATAAGCTTACGGGCTTTTTATAAACCTGGTACGTTCCAGATCTTAGAATTTGAGGTTGCAAAAGTAATGATTTGTTTGGTTCTTGAAATAAAAATGAACTTTGTTAATCCAAAACCAATAAAACAGCGTTAAAACCGCATGCTTACACTTCGCCTCATACTGGAAAGCCTTGGATTTGCCTGGAAGGCACTCAAATCCAATTTGTTACGCACGATCCTTTCCCTTCTGGGAGTTACGATTGGCATTTTTTCAATAATTGCCGTACTCACGCTGGTCGATTCATTGGAAAAGAATATTCGCGATAGTCTTAACTTCTTAGGAAGTGATGTGATCTATGTTGGTAAATGGCCCTTTACAGGGGGTAATAGCAGAGATTGGTGGAAGGATTACATCAAGAGACCAAACCCATCCTATAACGAATACCGGTTTTTGAAAGCCAACCTAAAGAATGGCGAGACCGTTTCCATTTTTGCTGACACAGATGAGATTACGGTAAAAGGAGATAATACGTCTATCAATAAAATCAAGTTGACTGGAAGTTCGCTGGATTATGATAAGTTATTTGAAATCAATGTGGAACGTGGCAGATACTTTACTTCGGATGAAGTAGAAAGTGGCCGCAGCGTAGTTATTTTAGGATTTGAAGTTGCGCAGGCTTTGTTTCCAAAGCTCGAAAATCCGGTTGGCAAATATGTAAAGATCAAGAACCTTCGATTTGTAATCGTAGGAGTGTTAAAGAGAGAAGGCGAAAGTTTTATTGGCAATTCTAGCCGGGATTTTAGCTGCATTATTCCCTACGATTCGTTCCGGAAGTTGTATCAAACAGGCACCGGCCGATGGAATGAGAATGGATCTGATATTGGTTTGAAAGGATTTGCCAATGATGTTGGTCTAGTGGAACTTGAAAATGAAACGCGTGGAGCGATGCGCATTAAGCGAGGTTTGAAGCCTACTCAAAAAGATAACTTTGTATTGAATCGTCCCGAAGCAGTGGCTAAGGCCATCAGTGGCGTATTTGATGTACTAGGAACTGCAGGCTGGGTAATTGGTGGGTTTTCAATGTTAGTAGGTGGCTTCGGGATTGCTAACATTATGTTTGTGTCCGTGAAGGAGAGAACAAGCATCATTGGGTTGCAAAAATCGTTGGGCGCCAAGAACTTTTTTATATTGTTTCAGTTTTTGTTCGAATCAATTTTCTTGAGTTTAATTGGAGGTTTGGCAGGCTTGTTTCTGGTCTGGCTACTAACCCTGGCACCTTTTGGAAGTCTACAAGTGGTATTGTCAGTTAAAAATATCGTGTTAGGGCTAGGCGTTTCTTCCGTCATTGGATTGGTGGCGGGAATCGTGCCGGCTGCGATGGCGGCAAGACTCGATCCAGTGCTGGCTATTCGAGCGAACTAAGCGACAACAATCTGTCTAAGAAAAGGGGAACATGTTTATGCTCCCTTTTTTATTGTAAAGAAAAACGTGCTTCCTTTTCCGAGTTCACTCTCCAACCATATTTTGCCGCCATTTCGTTCCACAAATTCTTTACACAGGATCAACCCAAGACCGGTTCCCTTTTCGTTGGCAGTTCCCCGTGTACTATAGCCGCTCGTCTTTTCAAAGAGTATTTTTTGAACTTCTGGGCTGATACCCACTCCACTATCCTTGACCGAAACAATGTAGTTTTCACCATCCAATTTTGCACCCACTTCTATCAAATCTCCAGCTTCAGAGAATTTGATCGCGTTGGTTAGCAAGTTTCGTAATACTAGATTGATCATATTGTTGTCGCCAGTAGCAAAGCTAAGTGGAGCGATTTTGTTATCAATTTTGATTTCTTTGTAGTGTAGCGAACTCAGTAGTTTTATATTGTTATCTGCCAAAACATGTAAATCAATTTTTTCAACTTGGATCTTTAGCTTGTCCATTTGGAGCAACGTCCAGTCGAGCAAATTATTGATAAGCGTCTTGGTATGATTAAACTGAAGTCGTAATTCTTTATTGAGAGTAGAAAATTCAGTGGGAGAAATTTGGTCTTTGGCCATCAGGTCTAAAATTCCTGATAGTGCGTTGATGGGTGAACGTAGATCATGCGAAATGATCGAGAAGAATTTATCCTTAACCTGATTGAGTTGCTCGAGCTCCTGACTGCGTTTTTTTATTTCGTCCTGATGTTCCAGCAGTAGTTTATTGATTCTAATTCTGCGTTGGCCGCTTCGGTAAACAGACAGCAACAAAACGCCACAAAGAGCGGTGGTTACTACTAAGATGTTTTGGACAAGCTCTTGTTTGCGAATTTGATCTTTGCTAAGTTGTTCTTGTTTTGTAAGGGCCGTTATCTGCTCCTCTTTTGAAGAAGTTTCAAATCGAATCTGGTCTTGAAATAGACGAGCCTGCATACCCTGATTAAACAAGCTATCCTCTACCGATTGGTGACGTTTAAAATAATATAAAGACTTCTTGAAGTCTCCAATTTCTTCAAAAAGTAGGGATAGGTTTTGATAGCATTCTACTTCCAAAGTACGAGCATTTAGCCGATGGGCTGTTGCAGCACTTTTTTCCATTAACGCCTGTGCCTCTTTGTATTTTTTTTCGGTCATTAACACAAGCCCTCTGCCTAAGTCGGTTTTGGCCAGCACGAAAACATTCTCAGATTTTTTAAATAATACCGAGGCACTATCGTAGTATTTGAGTGCCAGTGCGCGGTCGTTTTTGTGTAAGTAGGTTCGGGCAATATTGATCAGGATGATTGGCTCCAATTCATTGATCGTTAGCCTCACTTCCCGGCAGAAAACTAAGGCACGTTTGAGAGAAATCAAGGCTGAATCAAATAAATTCTTCCTCATAAAAATGTCTCCCACCTCGCTGTAGTAATAGGCGGGCGCTTCCAAATCTTTTTGTTCTAAACTCAATTTGTGAGATAACTTAAGGTAATCGAACGCCTTGCCATACTGTCCTAATTCTTTGAAGACTGCCCCCAAATTATGAAGGGAAATAGCCATTTGAAGTTTCTCGCCAGTAGTGTTTGCAAGCCGATAGCTTTGTGTGTGATAGAAGTATGATTCATCAAATTTTCCTAGGCCGAAATAATCCGTTCCTAAATTGTTATAACATTTGGCAATGCTCACACTATCTTTCAGTTGAAAAAAAATTGAAAGGGCCAGATCGTTGTATTTGATTGCGCTGGTATAGTCGCCCTTGATGCTTTCGAGTGATGCTTTCCCTTTATAGGCCTCCGCTCTGGAAGACAACAGATTTTCGGCTTCAGCAATTTTGAGTGCGTTATCAACTAGTTCTTCTGACTTTGCAAGTTCTATGAATTGGTATTCGGAGGACAACTGTAGCAAAATCGAGACTCTTGTGGAATCATTTTTTGGGGAATTCAACAGAGAATTTAGGCTGTCAACTTTAGATTGCCCATGCAAGGCAGTTACTGAAATGACTAAGAAAATGAAAAAGAAAAACGGGCGTTTTGACACGTTAATTGTAATTTAGTTCGGGCAGCTAATTTCTGTTTTTTCAAGCAAGTAGAATTTACAATTATTTGTCAAAACCTACATAAGAATTTTAAAAGCTCATTTCCACAATGGATACCAATCAAGTTTTATCTCGTGTCCAAAGAATATCTTGGTCGAGGCCTCGAAGGACTCAGTAAAATCGGAGACCATGAAATGATGAACAGGTTTGGAAAGTGTATTCATAAGATTTTGTTCCGATAAGTAACTCGAAAGTTTTTTAGAAACTACCGAAGCGGAGTCTAACGTAATGATCTTGTTTTTATAGAAGTCATTTATTTCTTTGTGAATCAGCGGATAATGTGTACAGGCTAAGATGAGCGCGTCAATTGAATTCAGCAACGGATCTGTTAGATAGTTAGCAATAATTTCGTGACTAATTTGACTATTGAAAAAGCCCTCTTCAATCATCGGTGCTAGCAAAGGTGTGGCGAGTGAGCAAATATCTTGTTTAGGGTTAATCTCTTTAATTTTTCTTGCGTAAATGCCGGATTGAACTGTTCGTTTGGTGCCAATTAGCCCCACTTTTTTGCCTGCTAAGGTCGAAGCTACTAGCTCTACCATCGGGTCGATCACATTGATGATGTGCGCCTGGTAGCCCACGTATTCTTTCAATAATTCGTAGGCTGCTGAACTGGCTGAATTGCAAGCAATGACAATTACTTTACATCCTTTTTGTAACAGAAGGTCAACAATTTTTATCGAGTAGGCTTGAATCGCTGCTTCTGACTTATCCCCATAAGGAAGATGTGCCGTATCACCAAAGTAGATGATCTGCTCGTGAGGCAATTGTTGATGAATCGCATGCGCTACGGTCAGCCCCCCTATACCGCTGTCAAAAATTCCAATCGGAGAGCTAGGGCTTTGGTTCAATTTATTTTGCTTAATTGTTAAAGAAAAAGCCCCATTTACCTGGGGCTTTTAAGACTTAAAATATCTGCTCAGTTAGACCACGTTAGTTGATAATTTCGCAAGTTTAACTTCTTTGGCTTCTCGGTGATTGCAATAGCTGCATTTGTAATGCTTCAAAAGTAAACCAGTCTCATCAGCAGTGGGTTTGACTTCAATCTCTTCTTTATCAATTTTAAGTGTGAAGAATCCACACTCGCTGCATTCTTCGGCATGCAAATAACTGTCGTATTTTTCAATCTTTTTGTAGCCTGTTTTATCGTCTAACCATACATCGTAATCTACAGAATGCACATTTGCTTCCTCTGCAATCTGACTGGCATCCAAATGAGCGTCTTCTTCTGTTTCGTCCAACTTACGCATCGCATTTCCATCAGGAGAAATCCTTGGAGTGTTACGTAATTTAACGAGTCTTTTTTCTACATAGCGTGGATAATAGATTCTCACCATGCTGTAAAAAACGAAATAGAAGATAACTACAAAGCAAACGGTTATGAAAATGCGCACCCAAAACCAAAGATCACCTCTATTTAAAATTTTCTCGGTGGCGACTGAATTAGCAAAAAAACCTAGAGCAAAAATCAGAGCTACTAAAGCATACCAAAAATAACGAACTTCATAAAGATTTACATAGTCATACTTTTCTTTGTAATCTTTGATTTGAAGTACTCGAAATTCATGATAGAGGAAAATAAGTACAGCCCCCACAATTGATGTTACCGCCCCATAGTCCATGTATCGATCCCATGTAAGTACAAATTCATGCTCCATATTTTTGTTGGGGTTTTAGGTTAGTCAAAAGTAACAGAATCTTTCGATCTTGGGGTAAACCACATGGAAAAATTACATTACCAATTAAAGAAAATGGAGAAATCTGATCGATAATAGTTGCTTTGCTTAAACTTAGAAGTGTTTTGATTTTGTATAATTGCACTGGTTTTAACTGAATTTAAAATGGCAAACGGCTTATTGAAGGGCAAACATGGGATTATTTTTGGCGCATTGGATGAGAATTCAATCGCATGGAAAACTGCATTAAAGATTAAAGAAGAGGGGGGATCTTTTACACTTACGAATGCACCTATTGCCATGAGAATGGGCAAAATCAATGAATTGGCCTCTCTTTGCCATGCTGAAGTGATCCCGGCTGATGCTACCTCCGAGCAAGACCTGACCAATCTTTTTGCTAAGTCGATGGAAGTAATGGGAGGTAAATTGGATTTTGTTCTCCATTCGATAGGCATGAGCCCAAACATACGAAAAGGAAAATCATATGGCGATATGAACTACGACTGGTATCTGAAAACGCTTGATATCTCGGCCCTTTCTTTTCATAAAGTACTACAGACTTCTGAGAAATTGGATGCTTTAAATGAATGGGCTTCGGTAGTTGCCCTTAGTTACATCGCGGCACAACGCGCCTACCCAGATTATACCGATATGGCACAAGCAAAAGCGATGTTGGAATCAGTTGCCAGAAGTTATGGCCAGCGCTATGGTACTGCTAAAAAGGTACGGGTAAATACCATCTCCCAATCTCCCACCAGGACCACCGCAGGAGCGGGGATATCGGGTTTTGATGTGTTTTTTGACTTTGCTCATATGATGTCGCCTCTGGGAAATGCAACCGCTGAGGATTGCGCGAATTATATCACCGTCATGTTCTCTGATTTTACACGTATGGTGACGATGCAAAATTTAATGCATGACGGAGGTTTTTCATCCTCCGGTATCACGCAGCAAATGGTCGACCGACTGTCAAAGTAATCATTCGTTGGAAATTGTAGATGATTGCATTTCCTCCTTGTAAAATTAATTTAGGGCTAAACATCCTTTCAAAAAGGCAAGATGGGTTTCATAATATTGAAACTTGCTTCTACCCGATTCCATGGACTGACATTTTAGAGGTTATCCCGGCAGGAGAAACGGAGGTGACTTTTTCTGGTAATTCCATTCCAGGAAGAGCGGAGGAAAATCTTTGTTTAAAAGCCTATGGCCTATTAAAAAGCGATTTTGACATAGAGCCGGTTAAAATCCATTTGCACAAGATTATTCCGATTGGTGCAGGATTGGGGGGAGGATCGTCTGACGCAGCATATACTCTTCGGTTGCTAAGCAATGTTTTTGAGTTGTCTTTAACACCAGATCAACTTAGAAAATATGCCGCGATCTGGCAAAGGCGAGTTATTGCATGATCTAGACATTACTCTAAATGGTTTTTGGCTGATTTTGGTCAAACCTCCTATCCATGTTTCCACCCAGCAAGCGTATAGTGGAGTTGTTCCCAAACTGCCGCAAATTCAACTTGCAAAAGCACTACAACTACCCATTACGCAATGGAAAGGATTATTAGAAAACGATTTTGAAGAATCTATTTTTAGTATTTATCCGGAAATATCAACAATCAAGAATCAACTCTATGCGCAGGGTGCGGTTTACGCAAGTATGAGCGGATCTGGGTCTTCGGTTTTTGGACTTTTTGAAAAGCCTGTGCAACTGAAAAAATCGTTTCCGAATATGGAATATTGGGAGGGCACTCTTCAATAGTAGTCAAACTTGTTTAATGAGTTCAGGGTTGATTTCAACCCTGAACTTTGAAAGCCAATCTATTCTTCTTCCTTCTTCAATTCAGCACCCGTAGAAATTTTTTCTTTTATTTTCTTCTCGAGCTCTTCCATCATCTCAGGATTATCTTCAATAAGTTGCTTCACCGAGTCGCGGCCTTGGCCCAACTTGCTGCCATTGTACGAAAACCAAGAGCCTGATTTTTGAATCACATTTAGTTCTACGCCCAAATCAATAATCTCTCCCGATTTAGAGATTCCTCGTCCATACATGATATCAAATTCAACTACTTTGAAAGGTGGCGCCACTTTGTTTTTTACCACTTTTACTTTTACCCGGTTTCCGGTAATATTGTCGGCATCTTCCTTGATCTGGCCTATTCGTCTTATATCCAATCGCACAGACGCATAAAACTTAAGCGCATTTCCGCCTGTTGTTGTCTCGGGATTGCCAAACATGACACCAATTTTTTCGCGCAGTTGATTGATGAAAATACACGCGCATCCTGTTTTTGAAATAGTACCCGTTAACTTTCTAAGGGCTTGCGACATCAATCTGGCTTGCAGACCCATTTTACTTTCGCCCATTTCGCCTTCTAATTCAGCCTTGGGTACCAACGCGGCAACAGAGTCGATTACGATAATATCGATGGCTCCAGATCGAATCAAATGTTCTGCAATTTCAAGTGCCTGTTCGCCATTGTCAGGCTGAGAAATCAATAGATTTTCAGTATCAATCCCCAGCTTCTCTGCGTAGCTTTTGTCGAAGGCGTGTTCCGCATCAATAAAAGCAGCCAGGCCGCCCTTCTTTTGCGCTTCGGCAATAGCATGTAGCGTAAGTGTTGTTTTTCCGGACGACTCCGGTCCGTAGATTTCTGTTACACGGCCTCGTGGCAAACCACCAATCCCCAGCGCGATATCTAACCCCAGCGATCCAGTTGAAATGGCCGGGACATCACTCACCTTTTGGTCATTCAACATCATTACAGTGCCTTTGCCGTAGGTCTTCTCCAGTTTGTCGATTGTTAATTGTAGGGCTTTCAGTTTTTCTTTTGCGTCACTCATATTTGTAGTAGTTGTTTCGTTTTTTTTGGCTCAAATTACCAACTAAAATTTAAGGAGGCTGATAAAATTGAAATGCTAAATTAATTAGTAATTACTAAAATACAAAGCAAAAATTTATTTTTATCCAATAAAATTTTGAAATTAACCTAATTTGCGCCCATCATGTTGAAAAAAGCCATTTGGAGCGCAATTATAATAGGAGGCATTCTTATTGTTTGGAACTGGTCATTGATTTACTACGGTATTCGCCAAGGAATAGGTCAGTTTGAAATTATTTGGAATGCAAGGCCTGTCGAGGAGTTTATGGAGGATCCTTTCTTCCCCGATTCACTAAAGTCTAAATTGAAGCTTATTGAAGATGTAAGGAAATTTGCCATTGACTCACTTGGACTTAAGGATACCGAGAACTACAAAACCCTCTATGACCAAAAGAATAGTGAAGTTATGTGGGTGGTGCAGGCATGTGAGCCATTCGCTTTAGTGCCAAAGCAGTGGCATTTTCCGATTGTAGGATCCGTTCCCTACAAAGGCTTTTTTAATAAGGCAAAAGCACTTGATTTGCGAAAAGAATTAGAGGAGGAAGGCTATGACGTAAGCGTACGAAACCCTGGTGGATGGTCTACTTTGGGATGGTTTACCGACCCTATTTTAAGTGGCATGTTAGATCGAACCGAAGGTGACTTGGCTAGTCTCATAATTCATGAAATGGTCCATGCCACCGTTTTTGTAAAAGACGATGTCGACTTCAATGAAAACCTAGCGGATTTTATTGGAGACACCGCTGCCTATGATTTTCTCAGGTATCGTTTTGGTCGGGAATGGGAACTCGCTCACTGGATAGCTTGTATCAAACGATGCAAAAAAGTGATCCATTCAATAAAAAGAAACGACAAAAGGATGCGATGATTTCGAAAATCATTTCAGCAATAGACACTCTTCAGTTGTATGAAAAAAGAAATTCCGCTGCATTAAAGAAGAGGCTTCCCAACAATACCTTTTTCATGTCGTATCGATTGTATAAATCAAAACAGAATATTTTTGAAGAAGAACTCGACAAGAAATTCAAAGGTGATATTCGGGCCTATGTTCTCTATCTGAGCAATCAATATCCATTCCTCTGATGCTTTGCTTGCCTATTAAGTAATTGTTAAGTTAGTAACATTGGTTTTTAAATGGCTTAATTTAGGTCTACCTTTATTCCGCAATAAAAAGCGTTGACTATGGCCAATAAGCCAACTCAGAAAGTTCTGGTTGTAGATGATGAAGAACCAATCTTAGAACTTCTGAAGTATAATCTGGAAAAACAGGGCTACGATGTACGAACGGCAGGCGAGGGAGTCGAAGCAGTAGAAATCGCCAGGAAATTTCATCCCGATTTGGTGCTGTTAGATATTATGATGCCCAAAATGGACGGTGTAGAAGCATGCCGGCAAATTCGCGCCATGCCTGAGCTAGTAAATACCTTTATCGTTTTTTTAACCGCTCGCGCAGAAGAGTATTCAGAAATTGCTGCTTTTGATGGTGGCGCAGACGACTATATTTTAAAGCCTATCAAACCTCGCGCGTTGATGAGTCGAATCAGTGCGATCTTCCGAAGAGACTCTAAGAAAAAGCCAGCTTCCTCTCAAATCAAGATTGGCGAACTTACCATTGATCGCACAAGCTACACCATTCGTGTAAACAATCGCGAAGTCAGCTTGCCAAAAAAAGAATTTGAGCTGCTCTTCTTTTTAGCTCAGAATCCCAACAAGGTTTTCAATCGAGACGAACTCCTTCAAAACATCTGGGGGTCGGATGTCTACGTCTTGGCAAGAACGGTGGACGTGCACATTCGAAAAGTGAGAGAGAAAATTGGTGAAGACTATATCACCACCGTAAAGGGCGTTGGCTATAAATTCAATATCGGCTAATTCACCCTTCATTTTCCGTAGGTTCTGATCATTTTGTACTTTGCAAGCCATTTAACTAAAAAATGGTTTATAGTGCGCGTACGCTTGCTTTGTTGCTGGCTGTTTCCATTGCGGCAGTAACGGGTTTGTTCTTGTCTTTGGTCGAGAATGTAGACCAGAGTGCGCTGATCGTTGCCACTATTATTAGTTTCTCATCGTCCTATATCCTCACATTTGTCATTTTAGAGTTTTTGATTTTTCGCGAAATCAATAAAATTTATAAGATGATGGGTAAACTTCGAAAGAAAGAGCTGTCTGGAATAGCCAGGGAAAAATCGGGTGCACTCAATCCACTTCGAAACATTAACGAAGAGATATTCTCTTTTGCTACACTTAAACAGAAAGAAATTGATGAGTTGAAGAAGTTGGAAGCTTTTCGCAAGGAGTTTATTGCCGATGTCTCGCACGAGTTAAAGACACCCATTTTTGCTGCGCAAGGTTTTGTTCACACGCTCTTAGATGGAGCCGTGAATGACAAGAATGTGCGCACCAAGTTTCTAAAGAAGGCAGCAAAAAGTCTAGATGGCCTAGATGAATTAGTGCAAGATCTCTTAACTCTTTCACATTTGGAGGCCGGGGACATCAAAATGCATTTTGAACAAATTGATATCCACAAAATGTGTGACGAAGTGGTCGAACAGTTCGAAGAAAAAGCCGAAAAGAAAAAGATCAATGTGCGCGTTTTAGCCGATCATCATTCAAAGATTTTTGTTTTCGCTGACGCGAAACGCCTTTCGCAAGTGATCACTAATTTAGTTTCCAATGCCATAAAGTATAGTGCAGAACACGGGGAGGTTTCCATAACATTTGATGTATCAAAGAAGTCAGTGACCACCTTTGTTACCGATGCAGGAGAGGGCATACCCGCCAGCCATTTGCCCCGCATTTTCGAACGATTTTATCGGGTTGACAAAAGCAGAAGTCGCGAGAAGGGTGGCACAGGGCTTGGACTGGCCATTGTTAAGCACATCTTGGAAGGACACAATTCAAAAGCGGAAGTTCAAAGTACGCTAGGCAAAGGCTCTGTATTCAGTTTCAAATTGCCACGTGCAAAAGTGGATGACACAGATTTATCAGACGCATCGTAAATTGCCGCGTGAAAAACAGCAAATACAATTTTAAGGAGTCCATCTTGTTTGAGAACGAAGACTATGTCTTGATCAATAAACCGCCTTTTATTTCAACCCTGGAAGACCGCCACGACCCAGATCATATTTTGAGTCTGGCCAAGCAGTGGATTTCCGATGCACAGGTTTGCCACCGATTGGATAAAGACACTTCTGGCGTTCTTGCACTTGCCAAGAACCCAGAAGCCTATCGCCACCTTAGTATGCAATTTGAGAATAGGGAAGTGTCAAAGACGTACCATGCAGTAGTTGACGGCATCCATTCTTTTCAGGAAAAATCAGTTGAGGCTTCTATACTTAAGCTCAATGATGGCACCGTCAAGATTTCAAAGGAAGGAAAGCTTGCACTCACTTATTTCACCACCAAAGACACCTACAAAGCCCATACGTTGGTGGAATGCCATCCCATTACAGGGCGTATGCACCAAATTAGAATCCATTTGCGGTTGCTGAAGGCGCCCATCACCGGGGATGAGGTATATGGGGGTAAGCCATTCTTTGTTTCTTCGGTGAAACGCGGATTTAATTTAAAAAAAGAAGCAGAGGAGGCACCACTTATTAAAAGGATGGCCTTGCATGCATTTTCGCTCGAACTTGCCCTTTTGAACCACGAAACGGTCAAAATCGTAGCTCCTTACCCGAAAGATTTTCAAGCATTGATTAAGCAATTGAGCGAAAACAGGAGATAATACAGGTGCTAAGCCCCAAAAAGCTAAAAATCAAATGGCAGGTGTTGGATATTCAGTTTCTTGAACCTACTTTTGTGTCCCTTTTTAAAAGGCAATAGTTATTTCATCGTTAAAAAGCTAACAAAGTGGATCACAATAGTTACAAAACACTGAATGCCAATGATGCAACTGCCGACAAGCAGTGGGTTATCGTTGATGCCAAAGATCAAATACTGGGGCGCCTGGCTAGTCAAATTGCTCGCGTTTTGCGTGGCAAACACAAGACAAGCTATACGCCCAATACTGATATGGGAGATCATGTGATCGTTATCAATGCGGAAAAAGTAAAGATGACCGGTAAAAAAATGAACGATCATTTCATGTTTTTCTATTCAGGTTTTCCAGGAGGCCAAAAGCAGGTATCACCTAAAATGATGTTGGAAAAGCACCCCTCTAGATTAGTTGAGCACAGTGTGCGTGGTATGCTTCCAAAAAATACAATGGGTCGTCAATTGTTTAGAAGCTTGCATGTGTATGCAGGTGCTGAACATGACCATGCGGCACAAAAACCTAAAGAATTAAAGTTTTAATACATGGAGATAATCAACACCATCGGACGGAGAAAGACCTCAGTAGCCAGAGTTTATGTAAAGCCAGGCAACGGTCATATTATTGTGAACGAGAGAGAATTGAAAGATTATTTTCCGTCAGAAATACTTCAAACAACTGTGAAGCAAGCGCTTACTCTAGTAAAATTAGAAGGCAGCTATGATGTGAATGTCAGTGTAGAAGGCGGTGGTACAAAAGGTCAAGCCGAAGCGATTCGTTTAGGAATAGCTCGTGCGTTGGTAACGATTAACAACGAAAATCATGACACGCGATTCACGCATGGTGGAGAGAAAGAAACCAGGTCGTAGAAAAGCAAGAAGGAAGTTCCAATTCAGTAAGCGTTAATCGATAAGCATGGCAGAGAATATAACAACTCAGAGTTTGATGGATGCAGGTGTTCACTTTGGACACTTGACCAGAAAGTGGAATCCTAAGATGGCAGAGTACATCTACATGGAGAACAACGGCATCCATATTATCGATTTGAACAAGACGCTAAAGTGCCTAGAGGAAGCGACCTATGCGATGAAAAACATCGTACGCTCTGGCCGTAAGATCATGTTCGTTGCTACGAAAAAGCAAGCAAAGGACATCATCAACCAAGAAGCAACTCGTCTCAATATGCCTTTCGTGACCGAGCGTTGGTTGGGTGGTATGTTGACCAATTTTGCAACCATACGTAAGTCATTGAAGAAATTGGCTCAGATCGACAAGTTGATGAAGGATGATGCCTTCAATAATTTGGCTAAACGTGAGCGTTTGATGATTGCTCGTGAGAAAGCGAAATTAGAGAAATTGTTAGGTGGTATTACCGATTTGAATCGGTTGCCTGCCGCTTTGTTCGTGATTGATGTAAAGCGCGAGCACATTGCCGTTGCAGAAGCTCAAAAACTAAATATTCCGGTTTTTGCAATGGTAGATACCAATTCAGATCCTTCGAATATTGATTTCCCTATTCCGGCTAACGATGATGCCTTTAAATCCATTTCTATCATTACCAATCATTTAGGTAAGGCGATGGGGATGAAGAAAGAGGAAGATGATAAGAAGAAAGTTGACGAAGCCGTAGAGACAAATTAATTGTTGATTGGCCAAGCTAACGCCTGCCTACCGGCAAGGCAGGCACGGCCGATTTGAAATAATCAAAACATCGGCCTTATAGTCGATGTTTTGTTTTTTTAAGATAAGTAGTAACAGTAAATTTTTAATTAATAAAGTATGATTAGCGCACAAGACGTAAACAAACTCCGCACCATGACCGGTGCAGGTATGATGGACTGTAAAAAAGCTTTAACCGAAGCAGAGGGAGACTTTGACAAGGCTATTGAAATATTGAGAAAGAAAGGACAGAAAGTTTCTGCTTCCCGCTCAGATAGAGATGCAAAAGAAGGCTCTGTGTTCGTCAAAGTTTCTGACGATAAAAAAGAAGCCGTATTGATCGCACTAAATTGTGAAACTGATTTTGTTGCGAAAAACGATGAGTTCCAAAATTTAGGCAAATTGATTGCTGAAACTGCTTTTGCGAAAAAGCCTGATACAAAAGAAGCATTGTTAGCTGAAGTAGTTGGTGGTCTTTCATTGAATGACAAGATCACAGAGTTGGTAGGCAAGATCGGAGAGAAGTTGGAAGTAAGCTCATTCATCCACATGAAAGGCGAAGCTGTTGTTCCTTACATCCACTCAGGAAGCAAATTAGGCGTATTGGTTTCTTTGAAAGGCGTAAATGGAAAAGATGTAACTGAGGCAGGAAAAGATATCGGTATGCAAATAGCGGCCATGAACCCGGTAGCGGTGAATGAAAGCGAAGTAGATAAGACGTTGATTGAGAAAGAAATGGAGATTGCCAAGGCTCAAATTTTGGCAGAAGGCAAGCCGGAGCACATGGTTGAAAAGATTGCGCAAGGCAAGTTGAACAAGTTCTTCAAAGAAAGCACTTTGTTACCTCAGACTTTCGTGAAGGACAACTCGAAAACTGTTGCGCAATATTTGGATAGCGTTACAAAAGGATTAACTGTGGTGGAATTCAAGAGAGTAGCGATTGGATAGTTGCAAGGTATCCTACATTTTCAAAGTGTAGGATACCTGAAAATCAAAAGGGAGCGATGAGCTTCCTTTTTTTAAATTTTAAGAAAAACGTACGAATTTTAAAATGATACTTGACTACCTCAAAAACGCAAGCCTTTATTCTTACGCCAACGTTAGAATAGAAAAAGCATTTCAATTTTTGCGAGACACTGATTTCACAGAAATGAATTTGGGTAAGTATACTATTGATGGCGACACGCTTTATGCGATCGTAAATGAGTACGAAACCAAGCCAATTCGCGAAGGCATTCTGGAGGCACACAGAAATTATATAGACATACACTAAATCATAACCGGGAGCGAGTGCATCGCCACTACGTTTTTAACGGATCAAGTGCCTACTAAAGACTATGACGAGCAAGATGACTATATGCTTTTTAGTTGTGCCTGTACACCTCAGTTGTTGAAGCCGGGGATGTTTACATTGCTTTATCCGCATGACATTCACATGCCCGGTGTGCACGTAACTGAAAAGACATTTGTAAGAAAGGTGGTTGTAAAAGTGATGGTGTAGGATATTGACCGAACAGATAACTAAAAATTAGTTTTTCTTTTGGATCTGCCTTTGCTTAGAAAGATGGGTAGACACCCGAACAAGACAAAAAGTCAACACTAGTCCTGCTGCGAAGAAGCGTAGAACGACCATTACATCTCCTACTAATAATTGATATGAAAATGTCTTTGAACTCTCCAGCTTATCAAAAGCCGACATTAGCCCGAATAAAATGGAGAAGCCGACCCACCCCATCAAAAGAATAAAAATGTATTTGCCCCGGCCAAGCAGATTACCTTCAAGATTACTCTTCCTCCAGTAGACAACGATCGCTGCTACAAGAGCTACGTTGATTACAAGAAGAAGAGTGAATTCACTCATAGTCTAGGCGGCAGGATTCTTAGCCAATAATTTAAGAATTATGTATGAAAGCATCGATAAACAAAAGATGAATAACCCATACATAGCAGTGATCACGGCTACTCTCATGCCCCCCATGATAATTTGAAAGGACGATCCCTCCTCGTGGCTCGATAGCCAACTAAATGCTTGGAACAATCCAAGAATCGTACAGGCAGCGCCAAAAGCTGCGGCTAGAACGCCTATCTGCCTGACTGCTTCAACAAATTTTGATACCTCGCTTTTTTGAGAAAGTCTGAAAACGGAATACATGACGAGGCCTATGTTGATTGTCAATAAAATCGATAGTGGAACCATAAAGACAATACCTCCGTCATTGTGTAGTTCAGTAATTGAGATGGCTAGCATAATTTATATAAAGTTAAGTTTTTATTTTTTTTAATTTCTTGGAAGGACAGAATACTTTAAGTCAACGCTTTTTTGAATCATAATTAAAGCTATTTGAATTTTTGAGAAGAAGAATGAATTAGTCCAGGAATTAAACAATCGAATTTTTGACGGAAAGTTTAAGAACAATGTAAGCTAGCATGGAGACACAAAAAATGAATAGCCCGTAAATGACCGTTATGATGGCAACTTTCATTCCGCCCATGATTACCTGAAAGGGTAACATTTCTTTCATTCCCTCTAAGGCATCGAAGGCTTCCATTAATCCAACCATTGTACCAAGCGATCCGAATACAGCTGCAAGTATACCTATCAATTTGATCGCTTCCAGGTATTTGGTTGGCAACACTTTCTTTTGGATCAAGGTGAAAGTCGAGAATAAAATGAGCCCGATGTTCGTGAGAAACAGTAGGGCTAAAGGAAACATAAAGGGAGGTCCTCCAGTCATGTGAAAGTCGTAAGGAAAACTTGCCAGCATAGGTTTCATAAAGTTTAGTTTTAGTTTTTGTTTCAGCAAGGTTAAAGCATAAAAGGATCAAAATTTTTTCTTTCTGACGAAATGGCCATCACAAAAGGGTTATTGATGTCCTGGAAAAGGATATGGCGAAAAGGTATTCAATGTTGTCGAAAAGGTGTGAATAGCCTCTAAACTTCTATTTTTAAATAAGTCTTGCAGGATTTTTCCTAATTATGCAGACGGATGAATCGAATAGCAGCTTGGTTGGACTATCTCTTCACGCGCCAACGGTGGGTGATTCATGTTTTCTTTTGGCTGTTCGTGCTGGCGTTGTATGTGATTTTCTTCGGGCGCAAAAACAATAACTATCTACAGACATTTTTCTTTGTCGGCCTATTGATGCCTGTCACCATTTTCACCACCTATTTCTTGAACTATTACTTGGTGCCTAATTATTTAATGAAAGAGCGTTATGCCTATTTTGCCACCTATTTTGTTTACTCGCTCATCGGATCACTTTTTCTGGAAATGATGATTTCAGCACTTACGTTTATTGTGATGGCTGAACTGAACATTCACGACATGAGCCCCGCTTCCATTGATTTATTTTTTCTGCTGGCCTCTTTATTAATGGTAGTCTTCTTTGCGATGGGAATTAAAATGTTATTGCATTGGAAGCAGTCCAAGGAGGACTATCAAAAGCTGATGCGCGATAAGATCGAAACCGAGTTGAGGTTTTTGAAGGTGCAGTTGAACCCCCATTTTTTATTTAACACGCTCAATAACCTCTATTACCTCACTACAGAAAAATCAAATAGAGCGCCACAAGCGATTCTTCAACTAAGTGAAATTTTAGACTATGTACTTCATCAAGGTTTGGAGCTATTGAGGTACGAAGACCGTATTCAAATTGATAAAACGATTGAAGGCAATATCAATGAAAAACAAATTGGCCCGATGATGTTGATTACGCTCATTGAAAATTCATTCAAACATGGTGTAATGAAAACGGCCGGAAAAGCTTGGATAAAAATGAGTGTCGATTGCTCGACTCAGGCTACAACAATTCAAATCAGCAACAGCGGTCAATCGGCAAAGCAAGGAACTGGTATCGGGCTTTCGAATTTGCGCAGCCAATTGGATCATTTATACCCTGAAAAATATTCTTTGCAAATTGATAGCGATAGGGCTGATCAGTTTTCCGTTCGGTTGGTTTTAAATTCATGATATGAAGATCAGGTGCCTTGTTATAGATGACGAACCTTTGGCACGTAAACTCATGATCTCCCATATTTCAAAAATTGAAAATTTAGAACTGGCAGGGGAGTGCACCAATGCCATTGATGCTGGAAATTTTTTGCGAACGTCAAAAGTCGATCTTCTTTTTTTAGATATTCAAATGCCTGAGATCAACGGCCTGCAATTTATAGGCACTCTTAAAAATCCGCCTGCGATTATTTTAACAACCGCCTACCGAGACTTTGCGCCCGAAGCGTTTGATTTGGATGTAGTGGACTATTTATTAAAACCGATCTCCTTTGAACGGTTTACTAAATCAGTCAATAAATTCTTTGATAAGCGATTGGAAGGAAAATCAAGTGAAGTAGTAGATCCAGACAAATCTTCGGCTTTCATTTATTTGAAGGCAGATAGGAAAAATCATAAGATACATTTGAAGGAAATCATTTACATTGAGAGTTTAGATGATTATGTGAAGGTGCATTTAAAAGAAGTTACCTTGGTTACTCGCGAAAACATCAGCTCTCTTGAAGCCATACTTCCCAGCGGATCATTTATTCGGATACATCGCTCGTTCATTATTAACACCCAGTTCATTTCAGCTATCTCCTCTGACAGCATTGAAATCAAAGGGAAGGAACTTCCGATAGGCAGGGCCTTTAAAAAATCTGCCATGGCTGCGCTTTCTGTGAAAGGAGATAAATGATTTGTCAACTATCAACCCTCAGGATTTTTGAAGCCTTAGAAGTTTTCTCTACCCCAAAAATCCAATGTTGGTCTTTTGTTGTTCAATTCTTGGAGGTGGATTTTTTCGAATTCATTTCGGTTGCCAAACCATTCTAACACTTCCTCCCGTTTGATAAACGCTGGTGTGTCATTTAGAATTAGTTGATACGAACTCCGTTGCCAGTCAGAAATATTTTTTGCGAACCCATGATAGATAGGATTGCAATGGATGTAACAAATGATCTTGGTAATGTAGCGGTCATCGGTTATTTCTTTTCGTTTAAAATTGGGTATGAATAGGGTGCCTTTGCGATTGTACATTTTGTTGAAAGCCTGCGTGTAGCCACTAAATAGGTTGCTGAATTGCTTACTTATTCGATATTCTAACTTTTGGAAAGTTTCGAACCTTCCAAAAACTGATTCAATTTCCTCTTCTGTTTTTATTTGAACTAAAAAATGAATATGGTTTGGCATCAGACAATACGCGAATGTATCAGCCACGGGACTGATGAAGTGTTGGTATCTCTGTAGAAAATAACGATAGTTTTCGTCCGACAAGAACAGATTTTCAAAACCGTTGGCGTGGTTATAAAGATGGTAAAGCTTTCGGGGTTCCATGCTTTTTGACAGGTTACTAATAGATTTCAAACTTTTGGAAAGTTCGGAACTTTCCAAAAGCTATTTATCCTGAGAGTAGAAAGTTAAAACTTTTCCCCATCTTTGCACTAAGTCATCAAGACTTGCAAATTGTAAAGCCCATGAAGTCCTTTATCTTGTTCATCCTCGCTTAAGAAGCTTCGATGATCATTTTTGGTCGCAAAGACCAAATCGTTTCCCGGTAGGGATTTCTTCATTTTTTCATACTTTTAATTTTTGATAATGAAAGCTTTTACAACTAAGGCATTTTCTATTTTTCGCCTATTCAAAGAAGCCGTAAAAGGCTCCGAACAAAACTTTACAGAAGGAAGTATCAATCGTGCCATTTTTCTCTTGTCTATTCCCATGATTTTGGAAATGGCGATGGAGTCGTTGCTGGCGGTGGTCGACATATTTTTTATCAGCAAACTAAACAACAATGATGCAGTGACCGCGGTAGGTCTTACCGAGTCAGTATTGGCGATTGTTTATTCATTAGCGATGGGTTTGGGTATGGCGGCTACGGCCATGGTCGCGAGGCGCATCGGGGAGAAGGATCAGCCAGGAGCGGCAGTGGCGGCTGTCAACGCTCTTTACATTGGTTTGATTGTTTCGATAGTGATTACTCTTGCCGGAATTTTCTTTTATGATGATGTGCTGCGATTAATGGGCGCATCAGAGAGCGTAATTTCAGTTGGCTCGGGATATACACAATGGATGTTAGTTGGAAATATCACCATCGTTGCCTTGTTTTTAGTGAACGCCATTTTCCGTGGTGCGGGTAGTGCGGCTATTGCGATGCACTCGTTATGGATAGCCAACATTTTAAACATGATTCTTGATCCGATACTCATTTTTGGATGGGGACCAATTCCTGCACTAGGAGTGGAGGGGGCAGCTATTGCTACTAATGTTGGAAGAGGTGCTGGTGTGCTTTACCAACTGTACTATCTCTCAGGCGAAAAGGGAGTCATCAAAATTCAT
>VYLZ01000031.1_pt1 | contig 55801 bp, 55 predicted proteins | sample 5115361 | NCBI WGS metagenome assembly VYLZ01 (sample SAMN12291805, study PRJNA351875) | freshwater metagenome | isolation source: freshwater lake | place: USA: Michigan, Sixteen Lake | collected 2013-08-07 | reverse complement strand
AGATTTTGGTAGTGCCGTAGATTGGTCACCACCACATCGCCTTGCTTGATTTCTTTGATTTGAAATTGACTAACAATTTTTTCCTTCAATGTTGATATGTTTGTTTTCGTTGCTGCTGAAATAAAAAGAAAATCTTCTTCCTTCAGTAGCTCGATGAAAGCCATGCTAGCTTTATCCATCTTATTCCCAATCTTCAGGTAGGGAATACCCAACTTCTTCAATTCCACTTCTTCAGTTTGAATCTCTTCCAACGTTGTGTTGGCTAGATCAAAGAGATATAGAATGAGCGAAGCCTTTTTCATGCGGTCGCGGGTTCTTTCTACGCCAATTGATTCTACTACATCCGTGGTTTCGCGCAGCCCGGCTGTATCCATAAAGCGAAAAGCAATACCACCAACAATCATTTCATCTTCGATCACGTCACGCGTAGTGCCCGGTATTTCAGAGACGATAGCCTTTTCCTCATTGAGCAAGGCGTTTAGTAGTGTTGACTTTCCGGCATTGGGTTTACCTGCAATCACCGTAGGTATGCCATTCTTAATCACATTGCCTTGATCGAACGATTGTATTAATGAGGTGAGATAGGATTGAATTTGAAGAATCAATTTTTTCAAATCATCTCGTTTGGCAAATTCCACATCCTCTTCTCCAAAGTCTAGCTCTAATTCAATCAATGAAGCAAAGTGAATAAGTTCCTCTCTCAGTTTTTGAATTTCCTTAGAAAACCCTCCTCGCATTTGGTTGAGCGCGGCCTGCCTCGCGTTATCGGTTTCTGCGTGGATCAAATCAGCCACTGCTTCTGCTTGTGCCAAATCAAAACGACCGTTAAAGAACGCGCGCTTGGTAAATTCGCCAGGCTCGGCTAACCTTACTCCACGTTTTAAAAAAAGCTTGATTATTTCTTTGATGATCACAGGCGATCCATGGCACGAAATTTCAACCGAGTTCTCTTTAGTGAACGAGTTGGGTTCTTTGAAGAGCGATACCATAACTTCGTCTATCGCCCTGCCATCACCGATGGTGCCCAAGTGAACAGTGTGAGATGGTTGTTGCTCGAGGTTTTTACCTTTAAAGACGGCTTGCGTCAACTCGATGGCGTTTTTCCCGGACAGCCGGATGATGCCAAGTGCGCTAACACCCGGAGGCGTTGCTAGTGCGATAATAGTGTCGTCTGTTGGGCTCAAAAAAAATTACGGTTGAAAATTAACGAACAATAAGTACTGGAATAGCCACTCGGTGCCGCACCGTATCGACTGTGGTTCCAAAAATCAAATCCTTTGCCCACTTGTGTCCATGTGCACCCATTACTAAAAGATCTGCATCAAATTTAGTAACGAGCTCGGGAATGATCTGCTTGGGATTGCCATAGCCGATTTGCATTTCAACCTGGTAGCCTTGCTGTTTCAACTGATCCAAATAGTCTTGAAGTGACGCGGTATCAACGCTGGATTCACTATCGGCAATTTCACTTCCATACCAGATGGCGCCTGCCGTTTCTACAACATGAACCAACAAGTACGATGCGTTTTTTCCACCCTGTGCCATGGCGCTTTGAATGCATATAGAATCTACAGAGCTAAAGTCAATCGTAATGGCAATCTTTTTATAAATCGGTTTTTCTAAGTTTTCCAACAATGACGCAGAACCGTGCGGTGGACGTGCATTCTTTTCTTGCCGTCTTCGGTCAAACAACGGCTTGAAGGTAATATAAAACAGGAGTATACCTGTAGCCACGCAAAGTGGTATCACGACCAACCAAATGATCCAGGCGTTTTCTCCGGCATCATTCAGCCATCCTGTTATTTCTTGAATCACCAATTTCACATTCAGGGAGACAATAATGAACGCAATTGTCCAGGCCGCTATTTTCACCCAGGGCTTAATGGCAAAAACCCCCATCTTTTGTTTGTCACTTGTAAAATGGATTAGTGGGATGACCGCGAAACCAAGTTGAAGACTTAATATCACCTGGCTGAAAACCAATAGCTCTCCGGTTTTGCCTTCTCCATAACTTAAGATCACTACATAAGCAGGAATAATCGCGATCAATCGGGTGATTAATCTCCGTAGCCAGGGGGCGATGCGCAGATTAAGATAACCTTCCATCACTACTTGACCCGCAAGCGTTCCAGTAATGGTGGAACTTTGTCCGGCAGCTACCAATGCAACACCAAAAAGTATTGAGGCCCATTCTGTGCCCGTCAATGGCGCTAGAAATTTGTAAGAGTCTTGTATGTCGGAAACCTCAAACATCCCCGCACGGAAGAAAGTAGACGCGGCCAAAATTAGAATGGCTGAGTTGACAAAGAAGGCGGCATTCAGTGCAATCGCAGAGTCAATAAAATTGTATTTGATGGCTGACCAAATTCCTTTTTCACTACTGTCGATCCTCCGTGTCTGAACTAAAGAAGAGTGCAGGTATAGATTGTGGGGCATCACTGTAGCCCCAATGATTCCAATGGCAATGTACAATGCTTCGTCAGAGGGTAGGGTGGGGATGAATCCTTTCATTAATTGCCCAACCTCGGGCTTTGCCCAGATCATTTCCATTAAAAAGGAGATACCGATAATGGCAACCAAAGCAATAATGAATGCTTCTATTTTTCGCATTCCATAACTTTGCAACACGAGCAACAGTAATGTATCTAGCACAGTGAGTGAAACACCCCAGATCAAGGGTAGCCCAAAGAGCAACTGTAACCCAATAGCCATACCCAATACTTCCGCCAGATCACAAGCCGCAATGGCAATTTCCGCCAAAATCCACAAGCAAAAATTGACCACTGGGTGATAAGAACTTCTGGATGCTTGGGCGAGATCAAGCTGACGAACTACACCCAACCGTGCGCTCAGGCTCTGCAGCAATAGCGCCATCAGGTTGCTCATTAGTAGCACCCACAACAGCGAAAAACCGAACTTGCTGCCGCCAGCGATATCAGTAGCCCAATTGCCGGGATCCATATACCCTACGCTTACCAAATATGCAGGTCCTAGAAAGGCTAAAAGCTTTCTCCAACCTCTTCGGTTGGTAGCATCAACTGAGGCATTTACCTCGCTTAGTGATTTTCGTGCGGTAGTAGAATCACTCATAGGAATTGACGAATTCTTTTTTTATGCTGATCATGCGTTTACTAAAATATTCTCCGATACTTCTTTCGAAAGGAAGAAGCGCTGATTATTGATGCTCACTTCCATCGAGCCATCGTACTCTTCTCTCTCAATTACCTTAATTATTTTGCCGGGGCGAGCACCAATTTTATCGAGGTATTTTAACAATTGTGAGTCAGAGTCTTTAACTGCTACGATGATACTGTCGGCACCCGGCTTTAGCGTGGCTAGCATCACTTGCTGAAGTGCTTTGATCTTGCCCTTTGTGTCGGGGATCGGGTCGCCATGGGGGTCAACCTTCGGAAACCCGAGGTACTCATCTAGTTTTTCAATGAGCCGTTTTGACTGAATATGTTCCAATTGTTCGGCTACTTCATGTACTTCATCCCAAGAGAATGCCAACTTCTCGACTAAAAAAGTTTCCCATAGTCGATGTTTTCGAATGACAGAGAGAGCCACTGTTTTTCCTTTCGCAGTTAAATTAACCCCATAATATTTCTCATACGATATGAATTCTTTGGTTGAAAGCTTTTTGATCATATCGGTAACTGAAGCAGCCTTGGTGTTCATGGCCTCGGCCAGTTCATTCGTCAACACTGATTTGCTGCCAGCCTGCGAAAGGTGATAGATTGATTTGAGATAGTTTTCTTCTGCAAGGCTTATCATGAAGATGCAATTGCAGCAAAGATATTATTTTAGGCTTGTCTAAAATAATATTTAGGCCAATTATTTTGTCTGGGTTGGCAGTAACCTTCCAATGATTTCGAGGAGCTTTTGCTCTTCACTTTCCCAAGTGACATTCGATGGGGCCGTCTCATAAAAAGTAGTTGTCCGAATTTGATCTAGGATGGCCTCCACATTTGGGTTTGCAAAATTGAGATTAATGGAGGCGTTAAACGGAGCCGTTACACTTGACCAAGGCTCGTAATCATGTAAAAGAATCGGTAGTCGACAACCAAGGTATTCATATAGTTTTGTCGGGATTGAGTTTTCAGTGTGGGGTGAAGGTGGGTAATAAATCAATCCAAAGTTACATGTGGAAATGGCCTGAAAGATTTCGGCATGCGGAACAAGGACATCACCGCCAACCAAGGTAATGAACGGAAAGCTTTCTATTTCTTTACGAATTCTTTCGAGCGTGATTCCTTTTGCGCAATAGCCGATTAACAAAAGTTGAACAGTGGGTTCCAAAGCCTTAAGTTTTTTGGCGAGTTCAATGCTCTCAAAAACCCCGGTAGCCTCGGCCAGCGTGCCACTAAACAATAGCCTGAATTGGGTCTTGCTTGCATTGCGAAAAAAACCTCTTGGAATGCTAACCTTATTCTCTAAAGTGGTAGCCTTGCCACCGAAGAACGACATCTCTTTTTCATAGCCTTTTTCTGCCAGTAAGTTCCAGTGAAAGAGAGGCGATGTGATCACCTCTTTCGATCTAACCCAAAAAGCAAAAGCAGGTCGAAGTGGTTTGGGAAAAGCGTCTGTGTAGAGAATATTCCGCCAGTAATTTTCCTGGATGTCGTACACGATCTTAGTGCCAAATAATATTCTGTTTAGAGTGGCAACTAGCAGTAATTCATGGGTATTAACTATCAATACATCTGGTTTTACTTTAAGTATCTTTTTCAACACAGTGAGCGGTGCCCAAAGTCTTCGAAAGCTCAGTCGCTTAAAATGCTGGAGTGGTAGAAAGTGAATATTGGTCGTGTTAGTAGGGTTCTTTTTAGCCGGAAAACCAATAATGAAGACATCATAAATTCCTGTAGCAGAAAGTGACTTTCCTAGCTTCTCGAACATGCGCGTATCATCGATCGGCTTTAGCACCGATGCGAGCAGAATTCGCTTTTTACCAACGACAGGTTTTGACTCCATTTTAGCACCAACGGGTCAATTTCAAGTTGACCTTTCTATATTGCAATCCGATTTAAAATTAGGACATAAATGCAACTCAAAGAACTAATAGAAAATGCCTGGGCCAATCGCGAACTATTGAGGCAACCAGAAACCCAGTCTGCTATCCGCGAAGTAGTGGAACAACTGGATAAGGGCAAACTGCGCGTGGCCGAGCCGGATGGCGATATATGGAAAGTAAATGAGTGGGTGAAGAAGGCCGTTATTCTCTATTTCCCCATCCAACAAATGGAGACCATCGAGGTAGGTCCGTTTGAATTTCACGATAAAATTGCCCTGAAGAAAAACTATAAGGAACTCGGTGTTCGTGTGGTTCCGCATGCCATTGCGCGGCATGGGGCTTACTTAAGCAAAGGTGTTATCATGATGCCATCTTATGTAAACATTGGCGCCTATGTAGATGAGGGCACTATGGTAGATACATGGGCAACGGTAGGTAGTTGCGCTCAAATTGGAAAGAATGTTCATTTGAGCGGAGGGGTTGGAATTGGTGGTGTTCTGGAACCTGTACAAGCGGCTCCGGTTATTATTGAAGACAATGCTTTCATTGGCTCTCGTTGTATTGTTGTCGAAGGCATCAGAATTGGGCGCGAGGCGGTGTTGGGTGCCAATGTAGTCTTGACAGGCAGTTCTAAGATCATTGATGTAACAGGCGCACAGCCGGTCGAGCATAAAGGATTTGTGCCCCCGCGGTCAGTGGTTATACCCGGCACAATTCCAAAAGCATTTGCGGCCGGAACGTTTCAAGTTCCATGCGCACTCATTATTGGAACCAGAAAGGAAAGCACCGACAAAAAGACTTCATTGAACGATGCGCTTCGCGAAAATGGTGTGTCGGTGTAGAGTGGCATAGGCTTTGTCTAGGAAGGACATATACGATAAATTTGCATATGCGTTCGTTTGTACTTTTATTGATGGCCATTGCTGGGTTTGGGTTTATTCAGGAATCCAGTATGGTTTCCAGGACTAAGGCCTCATTCGGAGTCGGTGAGAGAGTCGACTATGAAATGTACTTGTGGGGCATTACCATAGGAAAAGGGGCGGCTGAGGTGGACAAGAAATTTCATACAAAGAATAACCGAACCTGTTTTAAGGTTGATGCTTATATGGAGACCCTCGGTATGGCTACCTGGGTTTCTAATGTTAATGACAATTGGGGCGCGTATATCGATTCATCCGAAATTATCACCCACGAGTCGTATCGAAAATTAAAGGAAGGAAAGTATAGATTAAACGAGCTTATCAAGTACGATCATACACAGGATAAAGCATTTGTTCAAATTGCAGATAAAGCCACCGGCAAGTTCAATGACCCAAAAGAGTATAGTACACCAGACAATGTCCGCGATGTGGTCACCGGTTTTATGTATTTGCGGGTCATTGATTTTTCGAATTACAAAGTCAAGGATACACTTACTGTCTCTGGATTTTTTGAAGACAAAGCCTATAGCTTCAAAATTCTTTACTTTGGAAAAGAGGTTGTAAAGACAGATTTAGGAAAAATTCTTTGCCACAAGTTGGTGCCAATTATGCCCAGCAACTCGCTTTTTCGTGGAGAGAATTCGGTAACGGCATGGATTTCCGCAGATGCTAATCAGATACCCGTTAAAGTGGACGCCAAAATGTTTGTCGGCCATGCCGGCACCGAGATGGTCAGTTTTAGAGGCCTGAAAAATCAGTTAAAAATTATTCAATAGCCTAAACTGACTTTAGGAGCTCTTGGAAACGTTCTAACGAAATCGGCTTAATAATAAAATCGGTAACCTCAGAAAAACCCTTGGCGCGATTTAAATCTCTTTGATCTATCGAGGAAGTGACCATATAGATGGAAATATCTTTGGCTAGGGAAGATTTTAGTGTTGTAAAATCCTCTAAGAACATCCAGCCATCTACAAATGGCATATTGATGTCTAGAAACAGATAGTCGGGTAGAAGTTCTTTCTGCAAGGCCTTTTCTCTTAAAAAAGTCAGCGCCTCGGCACCATTTTCGAAATGCAATATATTCTGAGCCAATTTGGATGATTCAAGCAATCGTGTAGCCGTGAACTGAAAGATTGAATCATCATCTACTAAAGCAATAATTGCCATTGCGTAAGAATTTAAACGTATTTAAAATTTAACAATAAAAATGGTTCCAATGTTTGGCTCACTAGAAACGGATATCTCTCCTCCCAATGCTTCAATTTGGCTTTTTATCATAAACAGCCCTATTCCACGGCTTTCTGGGTGTTTGTGGAATGTTTTTCTCAATTTAAATATGTGGTGTCCGTGCCGTTTTAGATCAATTCCAAGTCCGTTATCAGTCACTGTTAGTACTATTCTCTCATTCTCAACTGTACTTTTTAAGCTAATTTCCGGGGTTCTGTCAGGATGCCTGTATTTGAGCGCATTGCTCAGCAGATTAATCAAAACACTTTCCAGATAAATATTTGGGTATCTCACTTTTGGCACGCTTTCAAAATCTGTAGTAACCACTGCTTTTGTCTCGGCAATTTGGGAGCTTAGTTGTTTTCTTACTCCCTCAAGTACATTTTCAAATAACAGATCCTGTCTGGCAATATCCTTGTCCTGTTTGATTTTTAAGACTTCATTTAATTCCTGTAGGCTTGTAAGAATTTTGCTTCCAGAGTCATGGAGCATTTTGATAAACATCTTCTTTTCTGCAGGATCTTCCGTTTTTTCGTAAAAATCAAGTAAGCTCAGAATATTCGATACTGGTGAACGCAAGTTGTGCGAAACAATTTGAGTAAACTCTTCAAGCTGTTCATTCTTTCTTTCTAAATCCTCAGCAAAGAGCGACAGCTTGTTATTTTGATCAATAATTTTCTCCTCGTTCTGTTTCCTTTCGGTGATGTCTCTGAATTCGGTTACACGAATTGTTTTTCCTTGATAGGGAATATTTCTGCTGTGAAGTTCTAAATTATAGCGAGTGCCGTCCTTGCGAATCCCGATGACATCATACGGTTTTTCATCGCCTACGTTTATTTTCGCCCTCACAACTGATTGAGATTCGGGCGCGATAAGGTTCACACCATTCATGCCAAGCAACTCATCATAACTAAATCCGGTGATGTCGCTTAGTCCTTTGTTGGCGTCCAATATTTCTCCTTGATAATGGAGGACGATGCCTCCAAAAGAAGCTTCCTGCAATGTGCGGAATCTATTTTCACTTTCTTTGAGCTCAAACTCGGCCTTTTTTTGTTGCGAGATGTCGGTCATAATGCCCAACATCCGGTACGCGAGCCCCTCTGCATCTCTCAGAAAAAACCCCCGGTCAAAAAGTTGAGTGAACACACCTGATTTTGTCTGGAAACGATATTCCACCTGAAAGCTACTTCCTTCTAGCCGGCAGGCCTTTAACTCTGCGGTGACACGTTCTCTGTCTTCTGCGTGGATTCGTTTTTCCCACTCTTTCACGTTTCCCATCTCGCTCGTCTCAAGCCCGAGCACATCTTTGCTATTGCCACTCCAAACAATCTGGCCGGAGGGCACGTCATAATCATAAATCACTTGCCCGGAAGACGCAGCAATAATTTCGTACCGAGTCTGCCACTCTTTGTTCGCCCGCTCAATTTCCTTTCGCTCTAATACCGTGCCTACAGTGGCAACGAACGACTTCAAAATCGCGAATTCTGAATCAGTAATTTGCCGCTCAGCTTTACATTCATCAACCCCTAAAAATCCCCAAAACTTACCATAGACCTGAATAGGCACATTAATCACTGATTTTACGTGCAGTGCTGTCAATTCAGTTCGGTAGGCTTCATCTTGAATGTCTGCAACATGGCTCAAAAACGTTTTTTTAGAAGAAAGCCTTTGTTCCAAAGAGGGAGCAAGTCGAAAGGGAAACGTTGCTGTTCCTGCATACTCAAATTTACCTTCCATTTCTTTTGAAGCCCATTTCAATTTTAATGTACACGCGGCTGCATCTGTGTTCGGATCGTTTTGAAAAATAAGTAAACGATCGGCTCCCGTTTTTTCGCCCAATACACCGATGGCTTTTTGTAGCCCGATCCAAATATCAGTCTCTACAGCGAGGTAACTCGTTGCTTCTGCCAATGCCGAAACCATGGCGTCACGGTGACGTAATGCTTCTTCGTTGGCCTTTCTTTCAGAAATATCGCGGCTTGAGAGGATGATTGTTTCTACTTCGCCTTCTGAATTTAATACCGGGTTTCCCTGTGTTTCTATCCAAACATACTCCCCATTTGCAGTCTTGTATCGAACCTCGGCTTTTTGCGGATTCTTGTTTTTGATTGAAACTTCAAACTTTGCTGTAACTAAAGGCAAATCTTGGGGATGTATAATTTCAAAAATCGATCGCCCAAATAGATTTTCCGAATCAAAGCCGAGAATTCTTTTGTGAGAGGGGCTGACATAAATAAAATTGCCATTGATGTCGGCTTGCGCCACCATATCGTGCATATTGTTTGTGAGAGTCCGGTAAACTTCTTGACTTTCGAGTAATGCCTTTGCGTCTGCTTTTTGTTGAGTGATGTCAATGATTGTTCCGGTCATCTTGGATGGAACTCCATTTTTCATGAACACTTTTCCTGTTCCCGAAATCCACCGCATAATGCCATCGGGTGGAATGACTCTGTGTTCTGTCTTGTATTGGCCGTTTGTTTGTAGGCACGTATCGATGTCCCGCTTCAATTTGTCAATGTCTTCCGTATGGACATACGTCAGGTAGTCGTCAAATGTAAAGGTGCGGAATGCTTGATCCAGGCCATACATTCTTAAAATCTCGTCTGACCAGAAAACGTCATTGGTGATCATGTTCCACTCCCATATTCCAATGTTTCCTGCATTTAAGGCAAGGTTGATTCGTTCACTCGAAATGGCATTTTTTTTAATGAGTTCAATCCGATCAGTTACCTCGACTACAATCACAACCAATCCAATAATGTTTTTATCCTCATCGTAAATAGGGTCGTACCGATCCTCCCAAAAGAGGCGTTGGATTCCATCTCCATAGTCTTCTGTTTTCGTGAAATGCTCACCCGCCAATGCCCTGTCAAAATTTTCTTTCGCTTTAAGATAATCGCCCCTATTCAACTTCTCTAACAGATCAAGAAGGTTTACGCCAATGGCAATTTCCACATTCCAGATTTTTTTCATGGTCTGGTAATGGGAGTTTGTAAAGGACGTATAGCGATAGTGTCGATCTAACGAAAAGGCAATTACCCCAGTTGAGTTTTCAATAGCAGTAGATAAAAAAGGGCTAGGCATAAATCTGTTTCGAACAGTAAATCTAGTTTTTAAATCGTTTTAGAAAAGTTGTATTTTCGGGCAAACATTACCTAATCCCTTACATTATGTTAAAAGAATTTAAGTCATTCGTGATGCGCGGCAATGTGGTTGATCTGGCTGTTGGCGTAATTATTGGCGGGGCGTTTGGCGCTATCGTGAATTCGCTGGTGGCAGATGTAATCACCCCAATAATCCTTCAACCTGCGCTGGAAGCAGCCGGTGCAGCCGATATTGCGTCTTGGAAGCCGGGTGGCATGCTTCTCGGCAAGTTCATTTCTTCCGTGATTTCTTTCCTGGTGATTTCCTTTGTCCTTTTTTTAGTCGTCAAGGGGATGAATGCAGCGACTAAGAAAAAGGAAGAATCAGCACCTGCACCTCCCGCTGATGTAGTTTTATTGACTGAGATACGAGACCTACTGAAAAAATAGAAATTCAAAAAAATCCGGTGATAGACCTCACCGGATTTTTTTGATACTTAAGACTACTTGAACTTTTCTGCTACAATAAGTTCTTTGTTTCCTGTCATGTACTGGTAAAATCCGCTGCCAGACTTTACGCCTTTGTTTCCGGCTTGCACCATGTTAACAAGCAGTGGACAGGGTGCATACTTTGGGTTTCCAAATCCATCGTTTAATACACGTAAAATAGAAAGGCATATATCTAGCCCAATAAAATCGGCCAGTTGGAGAGGGCCCATAGGGTGAGCCATTCCTAATTTCATCACATTATCAATTTCTTCAACGCCAGCTACTCCTTCGTATAGGGAGTAAATCGCCTCGTTGATCATGGGCATCAAAATCCGGTTGGCCACAAAGCCGGGGTAGTCGTTTAAGAGGTACTGTATCCTCTGATGATTTCAACCAATTTCATTATGGGTACTGGGTTCATAAAGTGCATACCGATTACGTTTCCTGGGCTTTTGGTAACAGAAGCTATTTTTGTAATAGAAATAGAAGAAGTATTTGAAGCGAGGATTGTACCGGGCTTGGTGACTTCATCAAGATCTTTAAAAATTTTTAGTTTTAACTCCAGATTTTCAGTCGCGGCTTCCACCACCAGATCTACGTCTTGTAATCCTTCTTTCATAAACGTGGTGGTAGAAAGATTGGACAGTGTTATCTGTTTCGCATCGGCCGAAAGTGTTCCTTTTTCTACCTGTCGGGAGAGGTTTTTGTCAATGGTATTGATTGCTTTTTTTAAGGCATCTTCAGAAATGTCTATGATGGAAACCTTGAATCCATGTTGAGCAAATACGTGGGCGATGCCGTTGCCCATAGTTCCTGAACCGACTACCGCAATTTTGTTCATTGAGTTGACTATTTTTGTTCGCTGTAAAGATAGAGTTTCAATGGTGCCAGAAAAATTAAGGATTACAAATTTGTCGACTCGTTATCTTAAGTTTTATAAGTACGGTTCTGCTGTTTTTGTTTTCGTTTGCATTGTTGGCTTAAGCTACTATCGTTACACCAAGTTTAAGGAGGAACATGATTTTCTACAATTCCTCGTATTATTACCTCTATGTACTTTGGCTTTTTTTGGCCTGAAAGCAGCTAGAAAAGTCTATAAAGTGGAGTTTGACGATGAGTTTATGTATGTAGCCCAAGGCAAGCAAGAGTTGCTAATCCCATTGGAAAACATTAAGGATTTTAATCTGATTGATTTAGGCGGGGTCTACCAAGTCGAATTGTATTCAAAAGAATCATTTGGCGATAAATTTTATTTTTTGCCCTCGCTGTTATTTGTGTTCAATCACAAAAAGAAGGAAGCATTGGTGGACGTACTTTGGGCAAATATCGAAAAGGCGAAAAGCAAAAAACAGCATTTTCAACGAAACGCTCTTCAAAGTTAATTCAAGAATCAACATTCATCGTTGAACTTTAGGCTTTAAACTTTGAACTTTAAACTTTGAATCTCGAACTATTCAACCAGGACTTCCTTTGCAAACCCCATCGCATTAAATCTGAGCGAAAGTCTTTGAGTAATTGTATCTCTCCCGCAATTCATTCCCGGTGTCAAGTAGTAATAGAAAAACTTTTGGTTGCGCTTATAAAGTTCGTTTTTATCAGGTCTACCCAAAAGCTTCACAATATCGTCTTGCGAGAGACCTTTTAACTTTTCTTTTTGATCAACCAACTCAGGCAGTGCTGCGAGCCGATCTTTCAGGCAGCCCCATTTGTCATCCTTCCATTTTGCCAGATCTATTTTTTCGAGGGTCGGCAGCTGTTTTGAACAACTCAATAACAATGACAACAAAATAGTAAAGACGAAAAGGCACCGATAGTTCAATGTATTTGCATTTAATTTGCACCACAAATGTAGTTACATGACACTAAAGGTATTTAAAGCGATCTGGTTTCTTTCATTGGTTATTTTTTTAGGTGTGTTTATGTACAACTACGCCTCATTGCCCGAAGTAATTAGGGTTATAGAGTCAGAAACGCCATTTTCGCTTTCGCGCGATGCTCTTTTTTATTGCGTTTTGGCGGTTGCAGCTATTTTCAACCTATTTGTGTTTGTAGTCAACAAGTTGTTTGCCAGCCAATTAGATTTTAGAGCTTGGTTCTATGGACTGGTAATTTCGCTCAATATTTTTTTGATCGTAGGTGTTAACTTTGTTACTCTGTACAACAGCTCTGAAAAATTTGATTATCAGTCGATTGGATCCATCATCTACGGCAGCATAGTACTTGTGTTGGTTTGGGCAGTTAGTTGGCCTGTTTATGCCTTGGTAAAAAGATTTATTTCTAAATGATCTGTTTTAGTCAGTTCTTTTTAGCGGTTGTAAATCAGTGGATTACTTCGGTTGTCCATGAGGTTATCAGCAAGATTTGTATTTCAATGAAGTGAGGAATTCTCACTGAAAAATATTTTCTTCGAACCAAATTGTCGCGTCTGCTGGCAGATTTGTTTCATCCTGTAAATCAGACCCGATAAATTTTTCATCTTTGCGCCCGCTTTCCGTATTAGTACGTAGAGCAGGTGTTAAACTTTTAAGTCTTGAATTGCTATGGCGAAGGAAACAAGTGAATACGATGAATCCAGTATCCGATCCCTCGATTGGAGGGAGCATATTCGACTCAGGCCGGGAATGTACATTGGTAAGTTGGGCGATGGCTCTGCCAAAGACGATGGCATTTATGTGTTAGTAAAAGAGGTTATCGACAACTGTATCGATGAGCACATGATGGGGTACGGTAAAACCATCGATGTAAAGATTACTGATCAGCACGTGATGGTACGTGACTACGGCCGTGGAATACCGCTCGGCAAAGTGGTGGATGTAGTTTCGAAAATAAATACCGGAGCAAAGTATGACTCAGGCGCTTTTCAAAAATCGGTTGGGTTAAATGGTGTTGGTACCAAGGCGGTTAATGCCTTATCAAATTTCTTTAAAGTACAAGCTTTCCGCGAAGGCCAAACCAAACTGGCAGAGTTCAAGAAGGGTGTACTTACAGCCGATCCTAAAGTAGGCAAGAGTGACGAGAAGAATGGAACCTTGGTAGAATTTGAACCGGATAATACCATGTTCAAGAATTATCATTTCATTCCGGAATATTTGGACGATTTGATGTGGAACTATGCATTCCTCAATGCCGGTTTGACGATCAACTATAACGGTAGAAAATTCTTTTCAAAAGATGGGCTTCTTGATTTGCTGAAGCAAAAAGCCGATGCCGAGGAAATACGTTATCCAATTATTCATTGCAAGGGCGATGATATTGAATTTGCTTTGACTCACGGGAATCAATATGGCGAAGAGTATTACTCATTTGTCAACGGCCAAAATACCACTCAAGGAGGAACGCACTTGGCTGCTTTTCGTGAGGGGGTGGTGAGGGGTATTCGTGACTTTTACAAAAAAGATTTTGATGCGGCAGATATACGCGCAAGTATTGTGGGTGCTGTAGCGGTGCGTGTGCAAGAACCTGTTTTTGAATCACAAACCAAAACCAAGTTGGGTTCCATTAACATGGCACCGGAAGGCGGACAAAGCGTGAAGAACTTTGTTGGTGATTTTGTGGCAAAAGAATTAGAAATTTATCTCCACAAGAATCCCACTTCGGCAGATGCCTTGCAAAAGAGAATTTTGCAATCAGAGCGCGAGCGAAAAGAAATTGCTGGTATTAAAAAGTTGGCCAATGAACGTGCGAAGAAAGCCAATCTCCATAACAAGAAGCTAAGAGATTGCCGTTTTCATTTTGATGATGAAAAAGGGGAGAAGGGGATGGATTCGGTGGTCTTTATAACAGAGGGAGATTCTGCCAGCGGGTCGATCACCAAATCGCGCAATGTGGAAACGCAGGCTGTATTTAGTTTGCGTGGGAAGCCATTGAATTGCTATGGCCTGACTAAAAAAGTGGTATACGAAAACGAAGAGTTCAATCTACTTCAACATGCACTCAATATTGAAGATGGGTTGGATGGCTTGCGATACAATAAAGTGATTATCGCCACTGATGCCGATGTGGACGGGATGCATATTCGACTTTTGTTGATGACCTTCTTTTTACAATTCTTTCCTGATTTGGTGAAAGCAAATCACGTCTATGTGTTAGAGACGCCCCTGTTTAGAGTTCGGAATAAAAAGGAAACCATTTATTGCTACAGCGAAGAAGAGAAGCAAGATGCGGTAGCTAAGTTGGGTAATAAACCGGAAATCACCCGCTTCAAAGGCTTGGGCGAGATTTCTCCCGATGAGTTTGGCAAATTTATTGGCGAAAGCATTCGCTTGCAGCCGGTGCTGTTAAACAAAGAAAGTCACTTGGCTAAATTACTGGAGTTCTACATGGGCAAAAATACACCTGATCGTCAGGAATTTATTATAGAGAACTTGAGGATTGAATTGGATAAAGTGGAAATAAAAGAAGTAGAGGCTGAGATTGAAACGGCCGAATAGTAGTTTGATTTTTAATTGACTGGAAGAATGGCTAAAAAGCAAATACCTAACGAGACCACAGACAAAGACGGAAACGTTCATTCGATTGCCATTGATGGTATGTACGAAAATTGGTTTCTAGACTATGCTTCGTATGTGATTCTGGAGCGTGCCGTTCCACGAATTGAAGATGGTTTAAAGCCGGTGCAACGGAGAATTGCACACGCCATCAAGGAAATGGACGATGGCCGGTTCAATAAAGTGGCAAATGTTATTGGTAGTACCATGCAGTATCATCCCCATGGAGATGCTGCTATTGGTGAGGCGATTGTTAATATTGGACAGAAAGATTTGTTACTTGATACCCAGGGTAACTGGGGTGACGTTCGTACAGGAGACAGCGCAGCAGCGCCTCGTTACATCGAAGCGCGCCTTTCAAAGTTTGCGTTGGACGTAGTCTACAATCCACAGACAACTGAGTGGCAGCTTTCCTATGATGGTAGAAAAAAAGAACCTGTCACACTTCCGGTAAAATTCCCGCTGCTATTAGCACAGGGGGTTGAGGGGATTGCCGTTGGCTTATCGACCAAAATTTTACCACACAATTTTTGTGAGTTGATCAAGGCATCGATTGACATTTTAAAAGGAAAGAACCCAAAGATATATCCTGACTTTCCTACAGGTGGCATTGGTGATTTCTCTGAATACGAACAGGGTTTCCGTGGAGGAAAAATAAAGGTGAGGGCAAAAATTGAAATAGAAGATAAGAAGACGCTGCTGATCAAAGAAATCCCTTTTGGCACCACAACTGCTTCGCTGATGGAGTCTATTGTAAAGGCCAGCGAAAAGGGAAAGATCAAAGTGAAACAGGTAGTGGACAACACTGCTAAGGACGTTGAAATCTCGGTAAGCCTGCAGGCCGGTATTTCCCCCGAGATTGCTATTGATGCACTCTATGCATTTACCGATTGCGAAGTTTCTATTTCTCCCAACGCTTGCGTGATTGTAGCCGATAAGCCTCAGTTCATGAAAGTGAACGAGATTTTGAAGTATAACACTGAATTGACGGTAAAGCTTCTAAAACAAGAACTGGAGATCCGAAAAGCCGAGCTAATGGAGAAGATATTATTCTCTTCATTGGAAAAGATTTTCATTGAGAAAAGAATTTATAGAAACATTGAAGATGTCGAAACTTTTGAAGAGGTAATTACAACTGTTGACAAAGGACTGAGACCCTATAAAAAACAATTCTATCGGGAGATTACTCGTGATGACATCTTGCGCTTGCTGGAGATCCGGATCAAACGCATTTCGAAATACGATTCGTTTAAAGCGGATGAGTTGATGCGTGATTTGGAAAAAGAGCTGAAGGAAACACTACATCATCTCAAATACTTAACAGACTACGCGATTGCTTATTATCAAAATCTGTTGGATAAATATGGTAAAGGGCGTGAGCGAAAAACAGAGATTAAGAGTTTCACCTCGGTTGCCGCTACCGAAGTAATCGCCAATAACCAAAAACTATATGTAAACCGTGAAGATGGTTTTATTGGCTGGAGCTTAAAAAAGGACGAGTTTATTGCTGATTGTTCTGAATTAGATGATGTGATTGTGATTCGTAGGGATGGCAAAGCGAAAGTAAGCCGCATCAACGAAAAAGTGTTTATGGGCAAGGACATTTTGCACGTGGGCATTTGGCGTAAAGGTGATGAGCGAATGATCTACAACCTCGTGTACAGTGACGGTAAGGGCGGAATTACATATGCGAAACGTTTTGCCATGCCTGCGATTACGCGTGACAAAGAGTATAATCTTGATATGGGAAATCCCAATAGCAAGGTGCATTACCTCAGTGCCAATCCAAATGGCGAAGCAGAAGTGGTTGAAGTAAAATTAACACCGGCAAGTTCGGCACGGAAGAAAATATTTGATTTTGATTTTTCAGAATTGGAGGTGAAGGGGAGAGGCGTACGTGGTAATATGATTACTAAATATCCTGTGCGTAAAGTAGATTTTAAAGAATCGCGAGGCTCGACATTAAGCGGATTGGATTTGTGGTTTGATGAGGCAAGCGGTCGATTGAATAAAGATAAGCGTGGTAAATATGTTGGGAAATTTGACGGAGATGATCAGATCATTGCTATTACGAAAAGTGGTGCGTACAAAATTACCAGCTATGAATTGACGAATCGCTACGAACCAGAAAAAACCATTCTAGTACAGAAGTACAATCCTAAAAAAGTGGTTACAGCTGTTTATTTGGATGGCGAAAGCAAACAGTATTTTGTTAAACGATTCTTAATTGAGACGAATACATTAGATAAAGAATTTGGTTTTATTTCCGAAGGCATTGGCTCACGGTTGGATTATGCCAGTACTTCGGATTCGCCAGAGATTGAGATGGACGTGGTGAAGGGAAAAGGGAAGGATAAAGAGGCGGAAGTGGTAAGTCTGGATGAGATTGTCGATGTGAAAGGTTGGAAGGCATTGGGAAATCGATTGTCGCAATACAAGGTGACTAAGATTAAGTCACTGGAAGATCCCGATGAAACTGGCTTTGAAGAGGGCGACTCGGATAACGATGTGGCGACTGTTGAAACCTCAAAAAGTTCTCAACCGTCAAAAAAAAAATTCCCCTACGCAACCGCTCCGGGCAACAGGTGGGAAGAACCAGAGGAGGGAGAGCAAGCAAGCCTCTTCGAGGAAAGTCAGTCCCAAGCAAATCAAAGCCAGCCGCTCGTCAACGGCCAGCCGCCAAAGCCAAAGGAAAAAAAGCCAACAGCCGAGCAAGCAAACCTCTTCGAGGAAAATCAAAGTCAAAAAAAGGAAGTAAAAAAGGATGATGACGAAAAGGGGTATACCCCTGGACAAACCGTTGAACTAGATTTTTAAACGGGCAAAATGAAATTGTTGACAACTGTATTTTTTTCAATGTTAGCGATAGCTGCATGCGGCCAAGAGATAACTGTGCAAGGAGATGTGATCGATGCATTGACGAGAAAACACATTAAGTCAACCATCCGTTATAAAAGCTACCCTACTGGCGGGATATCCGGAAGATCCAGTGACAGCACTTTTTCATTTACAATCTTTGGTTCGTCCAAATATCAGGTTACTGCTGACGCGGAAGGTTATATCCCACAAACTATAATTGTTGATCCAAAAGAAGCCGTGAGCAACGTTATTGATAGAGATATTTCTTTAACGTCCACTGGTCGAGCTATTCGGTTGGAATACCTTATTTTTGAAGTGGGGAGAGCTGTCATAAACCCTAAATCTTATACAAGTTTGGATGAGGTGGTAGCAATGATGAAAGAGAATACGAAAGTAGTTATCCAGTTAGAAGGTCACACCGATAATATTGGAAATGCAGAAAAGAATATGGAGTTATCCAGAGATCGTGTGGAGGCTGTAAAAAAGTATTTAACTTTTAAAGGAGTTTCAAAGGACCGGGTAAAGACAAAAGCCTTTGGCGGAACACAGCCACTATCAACCGAAGGAACAGAACAAGCAAAAGCACTCAATAGGCGTGTAGAGATGCGGGTGCTAAACGATTAGATTCCACCGACAATCTTTTAGCATCGTTGTAATCATTCTTGTTTGTTACCATAGCAACTTCTTCTGATTCAACCTCTTCAAATATTTTGAAGTAGGCAAGTTTTCTAAAAATTTCAGCGCTGGGTCGAGGAGTCCTTTCTTTTGTGTCCAGATTACACTCGTAAAGCCCAAATCGTTTGGTAGGCCCTAGATTCCATTCAAAATTATCCCAGGTACTCCAGTGAAAATATCCCCTGATGTCCACCCCATCTTGCAACGCCTGATGTAAAATCTTGGCGTAGTCACCAATCGATTGTTGTCTAAGTTCATCGGTCTGCTGACAAATCCCGTTTTCCGTGATGATGATTGGCTTTCGATACTTTTTCCAAAACCGATCGATACAAGTTCTCATTCCTTCGGGGTGATACTCCCACATATCATCATGGATTACGCCCAATTTTTTCATTTTATCAGGCGTTTCCAAATAAGTAATGGGCATGGGGTCATGTGGGATGCGCGCATAATAGCTCATGCCAAAGAAATCTACCTTTGTAAAACGGTCGGGCACCCACTCCATAAACCACCAATCACTAAGTTTAGAGGTAAACCAACCCAAGGTATTTTCTGCGGAGAAGATTGTTGTGTTGTTTGAAATACCAACGGGTTGATCCGGAAATCGTTCATTGATGTAGTCGTACACTAAATCATGTGCTTTGCCCATATTTTTTACAACCGTGGCAGCAAGCACCGGATTTGTTTTAAAAGGTGGAAAGCCTGCTGTGATCCATCCGAAGCTGGCGTATACATTGGGTTCGTTAAACGTATTCCAGTAACTCACATACTCGCCAAATTGATCAACCACCTTTTTGGCGAAGTCCACCCAATAGTGAATGTTTGCTTCTTTTTCCCAACCGCCCATTTTAGCAAACCAAACAGGATTCGTAAAGTGATGGAGAACCATCATTATCTTAACACCCCTCTGTTGTAGCTCTTCTAACAAACCGATATAGTGGTGCACGGTTTCTACATGTAGCCCATCCATCGGCTGACGTTGCAGTTTGCTCCACATCATGCCCATTCTATAATTGGGGGCAAGCGATGAAATGATTTCAACGTCTTCGCGCCAGCGTGTTTCGTGATCTGTCGTTCGGTCGAGAACAAAACCGTCTTTTGACTTCACCCCTTGCCAATCATGTTCAAAAGCAGTCTCGATCTGCGCGGCTGCAGTGCTGGTCCCGAATAGGAAGTCTGACGGAAAGACGTATTGCATGATTTATTACAAAAGTAGTCAAAAGGCAATTTGCAATTCAATTTGAATTACAAAACGCATATCTTTGGTTAGGATACAACTATATCATATGAGAATAATAATTGTTTTTTCGTTTTTGTTTTCCTTCACGTTTGGCTATACTCAAGACATATAGTTGATAACAATGGTTTAAAGATCAACGGTTTGATCAAGGATAACAATGAAGCGAGTCAATACATAAAAGTTGTATTTGTACGGAAAGATGGGCAAAAGAAAACCCTCAGACCGTCTGATGTAATCGAGTATGGTTTTTTTAGAACCAAGTTTGTTTCAGATAAGACGCAATTTTATCAAATGGTCAATGAGGGAACGAGGATTAGTTCGTATAAAGTGTTAGAATATACTTATGGTGCCTTTGCTGGGCAAAACGGTATCCGATATATCACTGAAACCAAAAGCTACTACCTAAAAAAGTCTGACGAATCAAAATTTCATTTGGTGAGCAAGAAGAAGTTTAAAGAAGACTTAACCAATTATTTTTCTGATTGTGAGTTGTTGAAAATGAAAATTCAAAATAGTGAGTTGGCCGACAAAGACTTAGAAAAGATCGTATACATTTATAATTGGGAATGTAAATGACCATAGGAACGAAATGAAACCAGAATGTTTAGGGAATGTCTGTTGCCCTCCTTCAAATATTTCGTTCTAAGTTTATTTTGAATTTATAGATTATGCTCGAAAGCGAGAAAAATCAACTTGTTAATAACCATCTCCTGCAATTTGTTTCTGAAAAACGACAAGAGACAATGGAGCGCGTGTTATCGTTACGCACTCGCCATATAACCTTGGTCCTAGAAGATATTTTTCAATCCCAAAATGCCAGCGCAGCCGTAAGAACCTGTGAGTGTTTGGGTATTCAAGACCTTCATGTGATCGAAAAGCATAGTAGTTATTCAGTCAATAAGAAGGTATTGAAGGGTTCGAATAAGTGGATGACTATTTTGAAGTACAAAGAAAAGAATCAAGAAAACACGTTATTGTGTTATCAACAGTTGCGTTCGTCTGGTTATAAAATTCTGGTTACTGATCCATCGCCAGACGGAATTCCTATCACTGAAGTGCCTATCGATCAAAAAATTGCCCTCGTCATGGGAAATGAGTTAGAGGGTATTTCCGAAGTTGCTTTAGAAAATGCCGATCAGAAAGTGAACATTCCCATGTTTGGATTTACGGAGAGCTTTAACATATCAGTCAGTGCGGCCGTATGCCTTCACACACTTGTTTCCAAGCTTCGCCATTCGGACGTAGCTTGGCAATTGGAAAAATCGGAAGTGGAACAACTAAGGCTTGAATGGCTTCGCAAAATGGTGCGAAGGTCAGATCTTCTGGAGGAAGAGTTTCTTCGTTCGATTCGCTAGATTTGTGCTGGCTTTTAACAAAGGACGGATGAGATATTTCTGGAGGATTGCGATTAAAGGGATCCTTTGGGTCGGATTGTTAGTAGCCCTTTTTGTACTTGCCGCGAATATCTGGGTGGTGAATAGTACTAAAGATAGGGTACTAACTGCAATTGATCGACTTCCTGAGAAAAGTGTGGCTCTGGTATTAGGTACTAGCAACAAACTCATTGATGGTTCCCCTAACCCCTTTTTTCTAGAACGAATTCAACTCGCTGCCGATTTATTTCGGCAGGGAAAGATTTCCCATTTTATTCTTAGTGGCGACAATCGATCAAAGTATTATAATGAACCGATAGAAATGCAAAAAGCATTAGTCAGACTAGGCGTACCGGACAGCTTGATTACACTTGACTATGCAGGCTTGCGAACCCTCGATTCGATTGTAAGAAGCAAAGAGATATTTGGGCAGACCAAAATTTTGATCGTTACCCAGTCTTTTCACTGTTATAGAGCATTGTTCATCAGATCCACATGAGTCGTTGAAAATAACTATCAGAGAATGGTTTGCCCGTGCGAAAGCCGTTGCCGATTTATACATTTTTAATACCCCACCACATCACTTGGGTAGACCAGTTCCACTGAAATAAATATGAAACAAAAAAATCAAAATCCCGTTGAACGGCAGGGTCGAAGCTCAGAGAATTTATTTATGTTTGTGGTCATTTATTTGTTTTGAAGGTTCTATTGTGATAAAAACGGGTTTTCTTTCTTTTGTTTTTTGCCTCACTTTTCATGTGTTCACCTTTGGGCAAGAGACCATTATCTCGGGCAAAGTAACAGACGCGGCCTCTGGCGACCCGATTCCTTTTGTCAACGTGGTATTTAAGGGAACGTCAGTGGGAATGACCACAGATTTTGATGGTAAATTCAAAATAAAGTCGTTGTCATTGTTGAAAAGTGATTCTATAGTCGCATCATACATTGGCTATAAGCCCCGGTCTAAAAAATTCAAAAGGGGAGTTACCCAGGTGATCAACTTCCAACTACAGGAAGATGTAACCAATTTGCAGGAGGTGGTAATCAAATCAGGAGAGAATCCAGCGTTTCCTATCATGCGAAAAATCATTGATAACAAGAGTATCAATGACAAGCGAAGGCTTTCTGGCTATGAGCATGATACGTACTCAAAAATGGAGATTGATGCAGACAACATTTCCGAAAAACTTCGCGAGAAGAAGGTCATGAAGAAGATCGCGCAGGTGCTTGATAGCTTGGATCGGATTGCAGGGGAAGATGGCAAACCAATTTTACCGCTCTACATTTCTGAAAGTGTTTCAAAAATTTACTATCGTGACAATCCAAGTTTGAAGAAGGAGTTAATACAAAAGAATAAAGTGAATGGTGTAATGGGCGAGGGGTACAGCGATCTACTATCGCAAGTGATCGGCCCATCGATGCAGGACTATAATTTCTATTCTAACTGGTTAAATTTTGGACAAAAGGCATTTGTTTCTCCAATAGCAGACGGTTGGCGAGCTTATTATGACTACGAACTCTTGGATAGTGCTGAGCTCGGTGGCCATTTTTGCTATCGCTTAGATTTTTTCCCAAAGAGCGAGCAGGCTTTGGCATTCTCTGGCACGATGTGGATCACCAAAGATGAGTATGCGATCAAGCAGATAGACGCAACAATGGGAAGTACTGCAAACATTAACTTTATCGAGAAGATAAAAATCCAGCATGAGTATGAGAAGGTTGCGGGGGGGGCTTGGCTTCCTTCAAAAAGCCGTGTATTGATCGATGTCGGTGAATTGACGAGCAATTCCGCAGGTTTACTAGCAAAGTTTTACACGAGCAATAGAAATTTTGTTGTCAATAAGCCCAAACCAACCTCTTTTTTTGATACTGCGATCGAAAAGGCTGAAGATGCAAACTTAGAAGAAGAAGAAAAGGTCTGGGATACTCTTCGTCATGAACCATTGACAAAAACCGAACAGAATGTTTACCAAATGATTGATACCATAAAAAACATTCCCATCGTTAGGTCATACATTGATGCAATAAGGCTCGTTGTTAACGGATATTACACGTCCGGCAAATTAGATTGGGGCCCTTATTTGGCAGCCATTGCATGGAATAATCATGAGGGGTTTAGGTTACAAGCCGGTTTTAGGACGAATATAAAATTTAGCCGTAAGTGGGTCTTGGGTGGTCGATTGGCTTATGGTTTTCATGATCAGCAGTTTAAATATCAGGCCTTTGTGACCAAAATTCTGGATCGAAAGCGATGGAGTACATTTACACTTCGTGCAAGATATGATCTCAATCGCCTTGGGTTGGATGAAGACTTGATTACTGATTTTCCTGTGTTTTTATTTGCCAGCAGGTGGGGTCAATACAACAAGAGTTTTTATTATCATGAATACCGCGCCACATTTGAACGAGAATTGTTTAAAGGCTTTACTCAGCGTGTGGCGTTGCGCCAATTTAACTTCGATCCGATCTATAATTTTGAATACTATACCAAACCGTCCGATATTGCCACATCGCCAACCTCTAATACATTTCAAGCGTCTGAAGTTTTCTTTGAATCAAGATATGCCAGAGACCAAGTTTTTATTCAGAATGGAAATAACCGTATTGGTTTAGAATCTAAAAGGTGGCCCGTTTTCACGTTGCGTTATACGCACGGTTTCAGAAGTAGTTTCGGTGATTTTAACTACGATAAGATTCGACTGAATATAAATAAGAGAGTAAAGATGGGGCCGCTTGGCAATGGCTATATCAATTTAACGGGAGAACAAATTTTTGGACGATTACCTTACCCTTTATTGAATATGCCGTTAGGTAATCAATCCCCGGTCTATTCACCCGTTAACTTTAACTTGTTGAGATTCGGTGAATTTGCTACGGATCAATACATGGCGTTGCAGTATCGTCAGAATTTTGAAGGATTGTTTTTAAATAATATCCCAATGCTTCAAAAATTGAAATGGAGACTTCTGGCTACCGCAAATGTATTAGTGGGGGGCCTTAAGCAGTCCAATCAAGACGTTATTGTTCCGCCTTCACCTTCACTATCTGAAAGGGAATTAAAGGAATATAACAAGTTTAGAACTTTCGCACTAGACCCAGAGAAACCCTATATTGAGCTGGGTTATGGTGTAGAGAATATTTTTAAATTCTTGCGAGTGGATTTTATACATCGTCTTAGCTATTTGGATTTGCCCAACAATCCTAGAAGCTTTGGTGTATTGTTTACAATTCAATTAAAACTGTAGTATCGTTCATCAGTTGGTGGGGACAAGCTCAATGCCGCGCTGTCGTGGCAGTTACAATTTTAAAGCCACCACTTTCCTGCTCTTGTTAAAAACCGCATATTTGCACTCCGAAAAAATCCAATTGGAATGAGCACATTGAAAATTACGTTACCCGACAGTTCCGTTAAGGAGTTTCCTGCCGGGGTAACCGGGATGGAAATCGCCAGGAGCATCAGTGAAGGTTTGATGCGTAATGCACTTTCCATCGAAGTGAATGGTGAGATTTGGGATTTGAATAGATATATCACAGCCGATGCGGCTATCAAAATTTTTACATGGAATGACAAAGGTGGCAAGTATGCCTTCTGGCATTCTTCAGCCCACTTATTTGCCGAAGCATTAGAGGCTCTTTATCCGGGAGTTAAGTTCGGCATTGGTCCACCGATCGAGAATGGATTTTATTACGATGTCGATCTAGGTGACACACCTTTTGGAGATGAGGAGTTATTGGCAGTAGAGAAAAAAATGATCGAGTTGGCGAAGGTCAACAATGCTTTTACGCGAAGGGATGTTTCGAAGAAGGAAGCCCTTGCCTATTTTACACAAAAAGGAGATCCTTATAAATTAGAATTGATCGATGGCTTGCAAGACGGATCCATCACCTTTTATCAGCAAGGCAATTTTGTGGACTTGTGCCGTGGGCCGCATATTCCAACTACAGGGTTATGGCATTACATTCCCCAAACAAAAAGAATTAGAAGAATATCTTTTCATGTTAGAGGAAGCCAAAAAGCGCGACCATAGAAAATTGGGAAAGGAATTAGAGTTGTTTGCTTTTTCAGAGAAGGTGGGTATGGGTTTGCCGTTGTGGCTGCCGAAAGGAACCGTGTTACGTGAACGCCTGGAACAATTTATGCGCAGAGCTCAGGTGAAAGCTGGCTATGACCCGGTCGTGACTCCGCATATCGGTAGCAAGCAACTGTATGTAACGTCCGGTCACTATGAAAAATATGGGAAGGATTCTTTCCAGCCTATTCACACACCTGACGAAAGTGAAGAGTTCTTGTTGAAACCAATGAACTGTCCGCATCACTGCGAAATTTATAAGACCAAGCCACGCTCGTACAAGGATTTGCCGATTCGTTATGCGGAATTTGGAACGGTGTATAGATACGAACAAAGCGGAGAGCTGCATGGCTTGACACGTGCAGGTGAAGCAAGAGTTTGTGAAAGTAATTGACTTGGTTCTTTTTGTTTTCAAGTCGTTGGGCTTTGAAAATTATACCGCACAGGTTTCATTGCGCGATCCGGAAAACAAAGCAAAGTATATTGGTGACGATGAATTGTGGGACAAAGCCGAGCGAGAAATTCAAGAAGCTGCTGATGAACGTGGTTTGAAAACAGTAGCTGTAAAGGGTGAAGCTGCTTTCTATGGCCCCAAGCTCGACTTTATGGTGAAAGATGCGCTTGGTAGAAGTTGGCAACTTGGTACCATTCAGGTTGACTACCAGTTGCCGCAGCGTTTTGAGTTGGAGTATGTGGGTGCAGATAATCAAAAGCATAGACCGGTCATGATACACCGCGCACCATTTGGTTCTTTAGAGCGGTTTGTTGCGGTTTTAATAGAGCATTGCGCAGGCAATTTCCCGCTTTGGTTGGCACCTGAGCAATTTTCTGTATTGCCGATTTCAGAAAAGTTCAACGACTATGCGCAAAAGGTGGTGGATACTTTGAAGGAGAGCGACATTCGCGGTTTCTTGGACGATCGGGATGAGAAAATAGGCAGAAAAATACGAGACTCAGAGGTGAAGAAAGTGCCTTTTATGCTGATCGTTGGCGAGAAAGAGGCGATGGAGGGAAAGATTTCGGTAAGAAGGCATGGAGGAGAGGATAAGGGGTCTATGCTCCTAACTGATTTTGTTTCTGCTTTTTCAAAGGAATTTGGACTTCCAAGCTTGTAATCCAAAATTCACAGATCAAGTTTTAAGCTCGATTTCGGCCCAATTTTGAAGGTGCGATTTTGAATCTTGAGTCAATAAGTATTTTGAAAAGAGTAAAAAAGAGCGATATTTGCAGCCTGTTTTCAAAAAGTAACGAACTTAAACCCAACGAGTGGCAATATTTCAAGGTGGTAGTCGCCCCGGTAACAAACCTTTTGTAAGAGGTGCAAGGCGTGTCGTGGAAGAACCTTATCGTGTAAACGAGCGGATTCTGGCACAAAAAGTAAGAGTGGTAGGTGAGAACATCAAGGTAGATGTTTACCCGACTTCGGTAGCAATCAAGCTTGCCCAAGAGCAAGGTTTGGATCTGGTGGAAATTTCACCCAACGCAGATCCTCCAGTTTGCAAGGTGGTCGATTACTCGAAGTTTAAGTACGAGCAAAAGAAAAAGCAGAAGGAAATTAAGGCTCACGCACAAAAGACGGTTTTGAAGGAAATTCGTTTTGGGCCTAACACAGATGAGCATGATTTCAATTTTAAAGTGAAGCATGCTGAGAATTTCTTGAAAGAAGGTGCAAAGGTAAAGGCCTATGTACATTTCGCAGGACGGTCAATTGTGTACAAGGAACGTGGCGAGATCTTACTGCTCAAATTTGCGACAGCTCTTGAGGAGCTTGGAAAAGTGGAGCAGATGCCGAAATTGGAAGGAAAGAGAATGTATTTGTTAATGGCCCCAAAGGGCAAGAAGTAATAAAGTTTAACTGAGAGTAAAATGCCAAAAGTAAAAACAAAATCGGGTGCCAAGAAGAGGTTTAAAATAACCGGAAGTGGAAAGATCAAGCGCAAGAGCGCTTTCAAAAACCATATCTTGACAAAGAAGACCACCAAGCAAAAAAGAAGATTGACAAAAAAGTCAATCGTGAGCAAAGCTGATACTAATAATATCAGTGCCATGCTTCCTTATTTGTTATAATGATATTCCGCCTCAGGCGGATAGTTTAGTTTAATGTTTCACCGGTTTTTGGCAGCTAAGTATCCGCCTCAGGCGGATCGCCAACGGCCATAAAGTAAAAAACAATGCCACGTTCAGTAAACAGTGTAGCATCCCGCGCAAGGCGCAAGAGATTCATGGAGTTAGCCAAAGGTTACTTTGGCCGTAAGAAGAATGTTTGGACAGTAGCCAAAAATGCGATTGAAAAAGGCTTGGTGTATGCCTACCGCGATCGCAAAGCAAAAAAGAGAGAGTTCCGTTCTTTGTGGATTGCCCGTATTAATGCTGGCGCCCGTCTTCACGGAATGTCTTATTCAGAATTCATGGGTAAGGCAAAGAAATCCAGCATCGATTTAAACCGAAAGGTATTGGCCGATCTTGCAATGAATCACCCAACTGCATTTGAAGCAGTAGTGAAAAAGTTGAAATAGACTTCGCAGAAATAAAAAAGAGCCGTCTCAACTTGTTGAGACGGCTCTTTTTGTTTCGGTTAGGGTCATTAGGATAATTGTGTTTTAGAACGAGCCGGTTTATATTTGATTGAATGAAGATTGAAGAGCCCGATATTTCCGGAAGTTATACCTATGCCGACTACATGACTTGGTCGTGGACCGAGATGAGGGAGTTAATTAAGGGTAAGATTTACAATATGTCGCCTGCGACCCGCACAGTTCACCAAAAAGTGGTGGGAAAGCTATACCTTAAGATTGGCAACTTTTTGGAAGGTAAAAAGTGTCAGGCGTTTGTTGCACCATTTGATGTTCGTCTGCCCCTATCACCCCAAAAGAAGGAAGACCGAGACATCACAACGGTGGTGCAGCCCGATGTGTGCGTGGTTTGCGATCCCGCGAAAATCGATGAACGCGGTTGTATAGGTGCGCCCGATTTGATGATCGAAGTGCTTTCGCCCGGTACGTCATCAAAAGACTTGCGCGAAAAATTTGATGTGTATGAGGAGAGTGGCGTGAGGGAATATTGGGTGGTACACCCGCAAGAACAAACCGTGTTGGTTTATGTACTTAATGAAAAAGGAAAGTACGAGGGAGTTTTGACCCCTTATGTTCGAACGGATCGGATTTCCCCAATTAGCTTACCCGAATTGTCGATCAATTTGGCGGAGATCTTTCCAGAGGAGATTTGACAGTTAGTAATTTTGCATAGCCTAGCTCAGTTTTTTAAATCTTGGTAAATTTGCCCTGTGTCGCGATCCAAAAAAACTTTTATTGTTATAGGTGTCTTGTTTTTTGCAGGCTTGGCATACTTCAGTCACGATATCAGCTCTAAAACTACTTTTCCGGGCTCCAAGTCGCAGCTAAAAGAAAGACTTAAAAAGCAGTATTCTAGGTCAGATTCGCTCAAGTCAGATACATCCAAGGCTGTTCAACGCTATTAAATGCAATTCGTCCAAAAGAAAGCCAATTAGGCGTAAGCTAGTTTTCTTTTCTGCGCGCCCCTTTTATGTTTACATCAGATTAAAGCCAACTATAGACAGGATTATCCCCCGGGGTCAAGGACTCTGGGGGATCTTCTTTTTTGGACAGTTTTCTAACCAAGTCCGTATGCGGATTCAGCGCCAAAAAACTCACAAGCGTTATAGTAGTAAACTCAAAGCATTTCTCCATTTTTGTATAAGACCAAACATAACTCAACCCAAATGACGCGTATTATTTGTCTTTTATTCATCGTGCTGGCGGTAGGTTGTACAAACAATGATATCAATAAGAAGTTTGATTGTTCAACTTCCGATCTCACCATTGAGTTAGCAAGTAAAACCAATACAACCAGTTGTAATTCCGTTAACGGAAAAATTTCAGTAGGTGCCAAGGGAGGTAAGCAACCTTATAGTTTTAGTTTAAATGGAGGTGTTGGTCAAACGGGGACGCAAATGAGTGCAAAGTAACTTCGGTAGTTATAGACATCAGTGCACCCGACTCTAATTTAAATGCGACCGCTGTTGCGGTTAGAAATAATCAATGTACGAATCCAAATGGCTCGATAACTGTTACAGCATCTGGCGGTAACACGCCTTATTCCTTTCAAATTGGAACGGCTGGGTTTACTAGTAGCAATGTGTTTAACAACGTTAAACAAGGAACATATAATCTAATCGTGAAAGATGCTACGGATTGCCAGAAAATCATTGCTGTAACCGTACCGCGGGAGAACACAAATACAAGCTACTTGAATACAGTAAAACCTATTTTGGACGCAAATTGCAACTTATCCTCTTGCCACGGAGTAGGAACAGGATCGCGAGATTTGACGGATTTTCAAAAATTAAAAAAAATAAATCAATGCCTCCCAGCGGCTCCTCTCAATTGACACAGGCTCAAATTGATTTGATTGGGTGTTGGGTAGATGATGGTGCTCTTAATAACTAGTTTTAAAATCAGCCCACATGAAATTTGTCGCAATTCTTCTTTTTGTTTTATCAGGGTCGTGGTGCGCTGCACAGAAATTGACGGCTGAAAGAACTTTTGTTTCTTTCTTTTCAAAGGCTTCTATTGAAGATATCAAAGGAGAGAACACCAAAGCCATGAGTATCTTTAACAGCGAGACAATGGACATTGTGTTTTCCATTCCTATCAAAGAATTCGAATTTGACAAACCGTTGATGAAAGAGCATTTTAACGAGAAGTATTTGGAGTCTGAGAAATTTCCGAAGGCGACATTCGCAGGGAAAGTGAGTGGATTTTCAAAAGAAACCAGTGGTGAGCAGGCCGCAACGGCAAAGGGCAAGATGACTATTCATGGCGTATCTCGTGAAATTGAAGTGCCAGGAGTGATCACGATGGAAGGTGGGCGGCTTATAGTAAAAGCTGTGTTTAAAATTAAATTGGCTGACTATGAGGTGAAGATACCTCAACTGCTTTGGAAGAACATTGCTGAAGAAGTGGAGGTGAAAATTGATTTTGTATATAAGGCTCCTTAATTGACTAAAAATTAGTAACAGATGAAGCAAAGTTTATGGTTGGCTCTGATGGCATTCTCCTTGCCTCTGTTTTCCCAAGATGATTTACTAAAGGAGCTGGAACAAAGCGAAAAGCCAAAAGTAGAATACACGTCATCCACGTTTAAGGGTTCGCGTCTGGTGAATGGACAAACTGTAGAAGCAAAAGGAAAAGGAGAACTGGAGTTTATCTTCTCTCATCGATTTGGCGCCATCAATAGTGGTTCTTACAATCTTTTTGGGTTGGATCAGGCCTATGTCCGTTTGGGTTTAGAGTATGGAATTACCGATCATTTGGGAGTTGGTTTTGGACGAAACTCGGTAGACAAGACGATGGATGGTTATTTACGCTATCGTTTTTTGCGCCAAAGTTCAGGAGCACGAAATATGCCGGTTACAGTTACCGCATTCGTCAATGGAGCAATTAAGACTTCGCCTGAGGAGTTACCTGTTGGTCAAATTTATTCCGACAGGTTATCGTATACCGGTCAACTGTTGATAGCTAGAAAATTTTCTCCCGGATTATCACTTCAACTGATGCCAACGATTATCCACCGCAATGCGGTCGATAAAACAAAAGAAGACAATGACCTTATTGCACTGGGAGTTGGCGGTCGATTAAAAGTAACCAGAAGCATTGCCCTCACATCCGAGTACTATTACCGAATGAATCTGAAGGATGGTAATCAATTCCGCAATTCTTTGGGCGTAGGGATTGATATCGAAACCGGAGGTCACGTTTTTCAACTTGTACTAACTAATGCACAAGGAATTACGGAGCGAGCATTTATTGGGGAAACAACGGGAGATTTTTTTGCGGGAGACATTCACCTTGGGTTCAATGTAACACGCTCATTCCAGTTAAAAAAAGCGAAATAGCGACCCGCTGTTGTTGATATAATCTTTTGGTTATTTAGCTTTAGGTTTTTATCGACCGCCACTTGCTGCTCGCTTCCATTATTGCCTATCTGTTGCTCACGATTCTTATCGGATACTGGGCTTCGCGCAAAGTAAAGACTTCCGGTGATTTTATGTTGGCTGGCAGAAGCTTGCCCATTTTTCTCAGCGCCTCGGCTTTGTTTGCTACGTGGTTCGGATCTGAAACAGTATTTGGTGCTTCTTCTGAATTCTTGAAAGGTGGCTTGTATTCGGTGATCGAAGATCCTTTTGGTGCTGCTTTATGCCTGTTGCTTTTCGGATTGTTTTTCGCACGCAAGTTGTACAACATGAATTTGCTTACACTCGGAGATTTTTTTAAAGTTCGTTTTGGCAATCGCACCGAGTTGGTAGCTAGTTTTTTTCTCGCGCCACCCTACGTGGGGTATATCGCAGCACAGTTGGTTGCTATGGGTTTAATCATCAATGTGGTGACTGGCTTAGAGGTATGGCAGGGCGTTGTTATATCCGCTTTTGTGGTCACTTTCTACACTTACATCGGGGGAATGTGGGCGATCTCGATCACTGATTTCTTTCAGAGCATTGTCATCGTAGTTGGGTTGTTGGCATTAGCAATAATTTTGGCAAATAAAGCGGGTGGGGTCACAGTCATACTAAAAGAGGTGCATCCTTCTACCTTTCGATTTCTGCCTGAGTGGAGTTTTAAAGAAATCATGCTCTATCTCGCGGCTTGGTCTGTGTTGGGTCTGGGTTCGCTGCCTTCACAAGATATCTTCCAACGCGTGATGTCATCAGGTTCGCAGAAGATTGCAGTTCGTTCGTGCTTTATTGCAGCGGGTCTTTATCTGACTGTTGCAATGTTACCTCTTTTCATTGGCTTGTGTGCCAAGCATCTTTATCCCCAAACCACCTCGGTAGATGCTCAATTGGCTTTACCTAATATGGTCCTTGCACATGCAAGCCTGCCCATCCAGATTTTATTTTTTGGTTCTTTGTTGTCGGCTATTATGAGTACAACCAGTTCTGCGATACTCGCCCCAGCAGCTATTTTTTCTGAGAACCTTATTAAGCCGCTATCAAAAGGTAAACTAAAAGACAAACAGTTATTGATCATTACCCGACTTTGCGTGCTCGGTTTTGCTGGGGTCGCCACAGTGATGGCCTGTTTGCGAAGCAATATTTACGAGCTTGTGGGCGAATCCTCCATCTTGAGTTTGGTTTCGCTCCTTGCACCCATGGTGTTGGGTTTGTATTGGAAGAAAGCGAATGCAAACGGGGCATTACTTGCCATGGTGCTCGGTAGCCTCACGTTGGCGTTCTTTTCTTTTTACGATGTTGGTTGGCCGGCTTTACTACCTGCTACATTGGTCAGTTTTTTGGCCATGATTGGCGGTAGCTTATTTTTGAAGACTAAAGAATTTGTATGACGAAAATTGAATTGCATAGAACAGACAGCGACCTGCGTATGGAGGCCGTAAATGACCTAGGACACACGGTTGTCATGGATGGCTCTCCCGCTGATGGTGGACATGATAGCGGCTTTCGGCCCATGCAAATGCTTTTGGCTGCGATGGGCGGGTGCAGCGCAGTAGATGTGGTCTCTATTTTAAGGAAACAACGCGCGGAGCTAAAGGATATTAAGATCACCGTAACTGGCGAACGGGAAAAAGGCGCGGTTCCATCTCTTTATACTGAGGTGCATGCCCATTTTAGACTATATGGTGATATTGATTTAGAGAAAGCAAACAAGGCCGTTGCTCTGTCGGTCGGAAAGTATTGTTCGGTGGCCAAAACGTTAGAGAAGACTGCGAAAGTCACATTTAGCGTTGAGGTAATAAACAACTAGTACATGGACGACAAACGAAATTTTGAAACAGATGCCATTCGTGAGCAAACCGAACGAACCAATTTTCGTGAGCACTCGGTGCCTTTGTATCTAACATCCAGTTTTGTTTTTGAAGATGCCGAACAGGCACGTGCGTTGTTTGCCGATGAAGTTCCGGGAAACATCTACACTCGATTTTCAAACCCGAATAATTCGGAGCTCATAAACAAGCTGTGCTTGTTAGAGGGTACTGAGGATGGAATTGCCACTGCCTCGGGTATGGCCGCCATGTATTGTAGCATGGCCGCGCTGCTTAAGGCAGGAGATCACTTGCTAGCGTCCCGTTCGGTATTTGGTTCTACCCACCAAATACTCAATACGCTTTTCCCTCGTTTCAATATTTCGCACACCTATGTCGATTTGAATGACCCATCGACTTGGGAGAGTAAGATTCTGCCAAATACAAAAATGATTTTTGTTGAAACTCCTTCCAACCCTGCGTTGGATATTATCGACTTGGAGTGGTTGGGGAAATTGGCAAACAAGCATAAACTGATTTTGAATGTCGACAATTGCTTTGCGACTCCTTACTTACAGAACCCGGCCAAGTGGGGTGCGCATTTAGTAACTCACTCGGCTACAAAATTTATTGATGGGCAAGGACGAGTAATCGGGGGAGCCATCTTGGGCAGAAAGGATTTGATCAGGGAGATCCGTTTTTTTGCTCGCCATACAGGCCCCTCGATGTCTCCATTTAATGCGTGGATACTTTCCAAAAGCCTTGAAACGTTGGCCGTTCGTATGGACAGACATTGCGAGAATGCCAATAGCGTTGCTAAACATTTACAGAGCCATTCTCAACTGGAGTATGTCAAGTACCCGTTTCTTCTTTCGCACCCTCAATTCGAATTAGCCAAAAAACAAATGAGATTAGGTGGGGGAGTGGTGACCTTTGAAGTGAAGGGTGGAATTGAGCGGGGTCGAAAATTTTTGAATTCGTTGAAGATGTTATCTCACTCTGCGAACTTAGGAGATACGAGAACTATCGCCACCCATCCTGCCTCTACTACCCATTCAAAATTATCAGAGGCCGAGCGTCTCGCTGTGGGGATCACCCCGGGGCTGATACGAGTATCCGTAGGGCTCGAAAATATAAATGATATTATAGCAGATATTGATCACGCTTTGCTAGCCAGTCAATAGGCGAAGGAGACAGTAGTCGAAGACTAGTCTTTTTTCTCGGCCTCCTGACTTGTCCCTTTTAGTGCGGAGAGAATATGCGATTTGAATTTGTTGAATTACGTGGATTTTTTGAAAAAAAAAGAACTTCTGGAGCTTTGTTCACGCCAGCTTTCAGCATCGCTTCCTGTAATTCAAGGGTTTGCGTGAAAGCTTTTGCATTTTCAGTTTCCTTAAACCTGTTTACCATTACAACAGTACTATGATCAGCTGGATCAAGAAACACTCTGTATCCAATCCAGCCATAAGAATGATTGCAAGTTTTTAAATCTTCAGAAAAAATTTTCCATTTGCCATAGTCAGCTAACCTGTATTTTACAATTATTGTTGCCACTATGGTTTTGTTTAAATCACTGAACCACAAATTCAAAGACATCGGACTTTGTTTCGTTTCCTAATAAATCCACCGCCCGAATTTTCAGCGTATATGAACCTTTGTTGAGGAGCTTAAAGGTAGTTCCATAAATAACTTCCGGCAGATTGTTGAGTGAGTAAGAAACTGCCTTTGTCCCAACAAGTTTGTCCGTTGCCGCGAGATATACACTGGTGCCAGCCGCATAAACAGGAATCTCAACGGATTTCCCTTGTAATCTTTGAGTGCCAATATTCTGTAGGCTCATGTGATAGAAAATCTCCGGCCCTGTATTGTCGATAACGAAAAAGAAATTAGCTGTTTTGGAATTTTTTACATTATCTGATGCGGAATACTCCACACGGTGTAATCCTTCACGGTCAGCTGTGAATGGATTATTATAAACCTGAGAAGTGGTTGCATCAAGGTTGTAGTTAATACTGGCCACGCCCGATTCATAATCTTTTGCCGAGAGTTTTACTTTCGTTGTAGAAGTGACGAAATTAGTATCGCGAGCCAGCACTTTTTGGCCATCATAATTATAGGTAATGTCAGGCGGATTGTTGTCCACATAAAGTTTATTCAGGTCGTCATTTGATTTGAACGAGCCTTCGTTTTGAACGTTATCAATTCCCCGCACCATTAAAAAGTGGTTTCCGTTGGCGCCCAATAGGAAAGGTTGATCATAGGTAACAGGCTGTCGGCCATCCAGAATGTATTGAATAGATTTTACGCCTGCTTTATTGTCGGTGGCACTTAAAGTGATTTTAGTAGCAGATGCAACAAAAACTTTGGTTGCTGTTTTATACGACTCACCTTCAAATGAAGAAGTTACCATTGGGGGGGTTTTGTCAAGATAGAATGGAAACTCAATTATTGTTTCCATGTTGTTCACATTGTCCTTGCCATTGTAAACGAGCTTGTGGTCGCCATCTCCTAATCCATATAGAGGAAGTGGCGTATAATAATTTACGTTTGAGTTGCCATCAAAACTGTAGGCCACCGATTTAACACCCGAAGAGTTGTCAGTGCTGGTCAATGTAATTCTGGATCGGGGTGAAAGAATATTATCGAAAAAATCTTTAGCCACGCTGTGCGTGGTTTTTGGAGCGGTGAGGTCAACTGTAAAACCCACTTCTCTTGTTGCTTCTGCATTTCCTGTACGATCGACAGAGAAGTATTTGTAAACAACTGCTTTTTCTTCATTGAAGCTTTGGTCTGAAGTATAAAGATTGAAGCCTGCTCCATTGATAGAGTGATAGGTTTCTTTCACGCCCGACATTTCATCTTTCGAAAGTAGTTTAATGGTTAAACCTTGGCCATAATAAGTGATGCCTTTGCTAACAAATTTTGGGGCATTACTGTATTGAGTCGTGGTAGCGGGATTGATTCCATCCACGTAAACACGAAAAGCCACTTCATGTTCCGGGATGGGGCTGTCGTTGTCAAGGTGTCTTATATAGTGCTCGCCAGGGCCATCAAAATAAAAGGGGAGTGCATACTTCTTCATCTCTTCGTTCCTTACTTCCTTCAGGGTTACGGCTTCTTTCATTTCTGGCGTTGAGGCCATACTGAGGTAAACCGGGATTTTTAAGTTCCAATAAATTTTCCCGTCCGCTTCCTGGAAATACTTCTTTTCGAATGCGGGTTGCTCCTGACCGAAAGATGATATTGTGAAGTGTAAAGCGCATGTCACAATAAGATTAATCCAAAATGTTTTCATAGGTTGGAAATTTGGTTGTAGTTTTCGCGTAGTTAAAAATTTAAACCCAAACTTGCTATTGCATGTAATAATTTTAAACTAATTGTAATCTTTTGGGTGGTTTTTTCCAATCAAAGCTAGCGAGTGGGTTTGGCTCTTGCCACCGCTTTGGATGTGGGTGGTTTGGCAATGGCGTGTTCCAAAAGCGTGGCCGAAAATTGAACCGTTTGCCGCACTGTGGGAAGCACAAGTCCATATATAGAGTGTTGGTCGTTTTTATGTCCCCCGTCTTTTGATTTTGTATTTAGGGGGTCTCCGATAACCTGATTTTTGCGAAGTGAATTTTCGACTCTGTTTTTTTTGACAAGTTTTCTTCAATTTTTTCTTATGGCAGTCTCTTCATCAGGGGTTTTGCCTCTTGGCGAGGCATCCTTGGCTCCGATTGGAGCCACTACGCCCTTGATAGACATACCTTGAGTTGTGTTAAGCGGAATAAGTTGTAGGTTATGTTCATCAATCCGATAGCAGCCTTGGCCCGTACAAGGCTTCGGCAATGAAGGTACACACCCTGCATGCTGTTTTGCATAAAGGCAAATATGTGTTCAACACGCGCACGTATTTTTGATTTTTTTCTATTGCGTTGCTGCTGCCTTTTGGTTAAGGGATTATTGCGATAACCCTTCTCATGGATTTGTGACCCAATGTTTTTCTTTTTTAAACTCTGCTCTATCGCTTCACTGCGATTGGCACTATCGGCATAGATGGGCTGGCTTTGGTCTTCTTTTTTGTTCAACAAGTTTTTCATTGCCTCGCAATCATGTACACTGACCGATGTCACTCCATACTCGGTGATCAGTTTGGTCTTAGTGTCGGCTTTGATGTGATCTTTGTGGCCGTAAAATGTCTCCCCGTTTTTTTTAAGCGGGGCGGCATCAACATCTTTCTGGCGCAGTTTGTTCGGGTTTTCTTTCCAATCCGCTGGCACTTCACCAGCTTTGATCTGCTCATTCTCTTCCCTGCTGTTCCGCTGGCGGGGTGTCTCTACAATGGTGGCATCGGCCATCTTGCCTCATGGATAATCACCCCTTCCTTATCTAATCGGTTGTCCAGTTTTTTAAACAGTTTATTTACCATGTCCCCTTTGGCCAACTCATTCTTAAAATTCCAGATCGTCTTGGCATCCGGCACGGAATGGGAAAGGGTCAACCCTAAAAAGCGCATGAACGACAACCGGTCCAAAGTGGCGTACTCGGTACTGTCATCACTTAGGTTATAAAAACGCTGAAGGATGACGATCTTAAACATCAGTGCGTAATCGTAAGGTGGCCTGCCTCCTTTGTTCTCACCCTTCACTATATCCTTCTTTAAATAATCTTCCAACGGCCTACGGAAAAACTAAAAATCAATATGGGCCCGCAGTTTTTCAATCGGATCGTTTTGCTTGCTTATCTTTTCTAACCGAAACTGCTCATCAAATAATCCGCGCGTTGCGTGACCCATTTCTTTCTCTTTTTTTCCCAAGATAGAACCGTTAACCAATTATTGTAGATTTAGCATGGGTTTTTTGAGATGCCCTCAATATCAGTTAAATACACCAGGGACAAATATCCAATGCGCCTGTTGAGAAATTTAAATCATATTACTGCGATTTAGGAATAGCTATTGAATCCTTCAAGAAATCTGAAATGAGGGCAAAGACACTCAACAGTCGCTCCGACTTTGAAATGACTTTTGACAGAGGTGTAATTTTTTGGTTAAATAATGTCGATGATGATGCTGAAGATGTTTTGCCGAAACTTTCAAAACTTGAGGCGCCAAAGGACTTTAACCATGATGGAATCTTCCTAGTTGATCACAAAAAAATTGAATTTCTCTTTAAGGCAATTGAATTCGCAAAAAGAAAATACCCTGGTAAGGATATTCAGTTTACTTATTTCAGTACCGGATTGAACAACGACAATGGATCACCAAAAAATGGTAGCATAATGCCTGTCCAATACTTAGCATCAAGTGTATTGCCAATGAGAGTTCAAATAGATTCCGAAAAAAGTTCACTCATACTCTGCTCGAGAGAAAATTTCGAGGATGATGAATTGATAAAGCTCATAGGCTTGGCCAAAAATATTACAGCCAATATGCAATCAAGTACCGTCATTGCTTTTCCGGATTATAACCGTTTGCAATATGAACAGCTGGTGGACAGTACCAAGTTAACAGTAGAAGAAAGTTCATTCACTAATACCCTTGTTGTTGAAAATTTCATCTCAAACTTTAGAAACTGATGGAAAAAATAGCTGATAACATCAACAGGTTTTTGCCTTGCGGTGATTCATTAAGAGCAATTTTGCAGCATGATTCCATTAAGGACAGGGAACGAAGACAGTTGCTTCGAATGAAAGGAGTTTTTGTGAATAATTGCGATGAGGATAGCACCTTCCCGATTCTTACAACCTCGTTGCTGAGCCCTAACGAATTCGAATTTCTAAAAGAGAAGTTGCAAGCTAGGGAGGACAGCGAAAAAACAATCACGAGAACGCTAGATTGGGAGTCCAATAAGAGTTTAATACCATAGCCATCAGCCACGTGCAACTCGAATTTATCAAACGCGATTTGAAGGAGTTGCGTGATTTTTCCCTTGAACTCGTCCATGATGCCTCTATCATTCGCAATACCAAAGGACTTGGGTCAAATTCATTCACAACTGAACATCCTCTCCTTGAGATTGAGCTAAACGCCATCTTCAAGAAATATGGCCTCGCTAAACCAGATTGAACGAACTGTTCTAGATTAATCATTCTCTCAGGATTTATATCTTTCAATATCTGGGATGTACGCAAAACTTTATCTAACCGAGTTGATGAACGAGAATAGACTGATGGCTTATCTGGAAGAGAGTTTCAATTCCTTAGCCATCAGCCATGTGAAACTCAAAATCATCAAATACGAATTGAAGGATTCTTCCCTGGAGAGAAAGCGTGCGAGTTTTTTGGATAAAGTGCACGAAGGCGGGCTAACAATTAGGAGAGAGCCAAATGCGCTTTACCCTTTTGTTCACGTGACCTTATTTGTTACCTCAAAAAAATAAAGCCCTGTTAGTCAGGGCTTTATCTTGCTATATGTAGTCCGTACGGGACTAACTATGTTTTTTCGTTCCTTTCCATTATCTTTACACTACATAGGTAAAATAGCCTATTTTGAATGATTAACCACATTCAAATAAAAACGAAGTGTAAAGAATTACTAGCAACTATACTAGCAACTGAAAATGGAAGCACTACAATTCAAAATCCAACTCAAAGCCGGGAGGACCAAAACGGCCTCCGCATTACTACTCGCTTACAACAAAGCATTCACAGGCCATCGCTTCGTAATGTCCACGGGCATCGAAGTAAAACGCGTTGGATTTGTTGCAGCCACACCGGGCAAGGCTCTAAAAAATCAGATAGCCATTGCAGAGAAGGCAAGTGAAGACCTACGCAAAGAGGGCATCCCCTTAAACAATGCCACACTAAAACAGCGTATTGAGTTAATGGCCAAAAAGTTCGTGCTAAACGGTTCGCAGCTATCTATTTGGGCGAATGGCAAAGCCACAGCCTACACCATACCGGATGGCATTGATACCAAAAAACTAATTAAAGCCATTGAAAGTGAAACGGCAAAAGTTAACCCAGATTTGCAGAAAGTTGTGGCCTCACACTTCACACAGGGCGCAAACGAATTGTTTGGCTTCTGGGAGGCCATTGTAGATGGCAAGGTAAAAACTAAGAGCGGAGAAAAATTGCGGCCTATATCCGTAATAAACAAGCGACAGACTTTAAAGATCGTAAGTGCATACAATCCAAATTTGACCTTTGCCGACATGGATGTAGAGTTTTACAACAACTTTAGAACCTATCTGGAGGGCGAAGGCTACGAACCTAATTCGATCGGCAAACACTTCAAAGAACTGAAAAGCATCTTGCACCGAGCGAAAGCGAATGGCTACAAGGTGAATGATGGCTTTATAGGTTGGGCGGTTACACGCGAACAAAATGAAGTTGTGGCATTAAGCAAAGAGGAGGTTTTGGCCATCGCTAACCTAGAGTTATCAGGATCAAAAAAAGACGTTCGCGATATTTTTGTAATGGCCTGTTTTCTTGGTTTGCGAATCGGGGACTTTCCGAAACTCAAAAAGGAAAACTTTGTCGTTCGCAACGGCCTCGAGTTCTTTGACTACGTGCAAGAAAAAACGGGTGCAAGTGTAAGCGTTCCGGTATTGCCACAACTTCAACAAATTATAAGCGCGTGGAGTGCATGGCCTAAAATGATTAGTGAACAAAATTTCAGATCACAGCTAAAATCTATCTGCAAGCTGGCCGGGCTAACTGATCGCGTTGTAGTACGAATAAGAGAGGGCAAACCAGAGTATAAAATCAAATGGGAGGCAATAAGCCCACATAGCGCGCGAAGGACGTTTGCAAGCGCGTTGTTTTACGGTTGGTGGGCTAATCCATTAACAGCCGCTTACACGATGCAATACACCGGACACGAAAGCGAAAAGACCTTCATGCTTTACATAGGCGCAAGTAAAAAAGACAAAGAAGCCAAAGCCGTGGAGATGTTGGGACTTAAACCTCAAATGAAAATAGCATGACTTCTAACAATGAAAAATTGAAAAAAGCAAAAGAGCAGATGAGTCAGGCTAATACGCTAATAGAGGAGTATAACCGTTCCAATCCAACGGACAGGCAGCCGATAACAGTAGAAATACTTTTTTATTTAAAAAGTATCTTGGATCGTAAAGAAATTTACACAAAGCCTTTTGATCCTTCGATGCACAATGATTTATACGAAACCAAAAAATTTATAACAACACATAGTTCAAATAGTGTCCGAGACCATGTTTCAAAAATAACATTGAGCAAAAATAAGGGGGGCGGCAAAGTTAGTTTTAATGACAAAAAAATAATTGACAAGGTTATTGAACTCATTGCTAAAGAGCTTGATCACACTTGCTATGATTACCCACTATCAAAGAGAAAAGATGGAAAGCCAAAGAACTATTTGCTCGAAAGTCTTTATGTGCCGACTAAAAGAGGACAAAGAGTTTCAGCGGTTTCCCTTATTAATGTACTTAAAGATTTGGGTCTGAGTGAAAATTTCATATCGCATTCGTTAGGCTATAAAGACTTAGATTCCTTTAGTCGAGCTATACGGCCATCACGGACGAAACCCCCAATTATTTCGTAATTACGTCCTTACCCATTTTTTTATCATTGCCGAGCTTTGTGCTTATAAAACACAAAGGCAATGGCAAACATTCTCGATCAATTATCCGATAATTTAACGCTGGCTTTAAAGCGCATCGAACAACTAGAGAAAGTAAAACTTTCCGTTCCCGAGCGCATACCCTTTCCAGAATTTTGTAAAGAAGCAAACATCACACGCCCGACCGCGTACCATTGGCACGAGCGAGGTTTGATTCGTATTGAAAAAATCGGAGGCCGCAACTTTGTGTTAGCCGATTCTATTAGCCTAAAATCAAAAAAATATTTCAGAAAAGAAACAGCATAAAAAAAGCCACACCGGGGCAGGTAGTGGCTTTGTTTTTTAAACTCATTTACAATATGGCAACAAATATACAACAACCGGACGAACTTTATCAGATACAATCTGCAAAAGTTGATTTTCAAGCGACCGTTTCCGCATTGCTCGAAGTACAAAGCGAGCTATCAAATAAAAAGGCATACGCAACGCAAAACAAAAAAGAGTTTATTTCTCATCACGTAGATGAAGCAGAGATAATCTGCGACCATTTACTAAGTATTGCAACCTCACTTTGTGGCGCATACGATGTCGTAAACGCAACTAATAAACACCTTATTTTTCAAAACCGAGTTTTGAAAACACATATCGAACTACTGAAGGAGAAAACTATAAATAAGGCAGCATGAGTTTAAAAGAAAAATTGATGCAAGCTAGAGCGAAGACAGTAGTCGGCAAGATTGAAACGCCACAAAAGAAACTATTTAGAAAAACTAACTATTCTAAAATGCAATTACCTAAAAAGCTCTTTGGCTCTCTTTGGGCGCAAAATGAATTAGCAATCTTATTCGCAGAAGACGGGGCTGGCAAATCTATTTTGTCGGTGCAATGCGGTTGCGCTATTGCTAGCGGTCAATCAGTACACCATTTGTTTCCGGTGGAGGTGGAGGCACAGCCCGTGGCGTATATTGATGCGGAACTTTCAGACTACCAATTTTACAACCGTTACCCTAATCCATTACCAGATAACTTCAATCGCTTTGCCTTCGATGAAGCAAGCGCGTTGAGTGGTGCAACTATTGAATATGTGATTGAACAGGTGGAGGCAGCCGCGAACGAGTGCAATTCAAAAATTATCATTCTGGATAACCTTTCCGCTTTATGCTCAATGGCAGACCTAACCAAGACTAGCGATTCAATACAGTTGATGGGATTGCTAAACGAGCTAAAGAAAAAAGGCTTTTCAATTTTGGTCATAGATCACCCACGAAAGCCGATGCGTGAAGGAGACTTTAAGATAATCAGCAAACATGATTTGCAAGGCTCGAAAATGAAATCTAATCTGGCAGATAGCGTCTTCACGATCGGTAAGTCAATTCAAAACGAGCGACTGCGATACATCAAAGGTTTGAAAGTCCGGTCGTTTGATAGTGCATTCACTACTAAGGGCGTGGCCACGATGGAACTAAACACTAACCCGTTGCGGCTGGACTATGTTGGTATCAATTATGAATTTGAACACGTCAACGAACGCAAAGCGGAGGTTCAAAAGCTGGCAGCGGAGGGAGTAACACAAACCAAGATTGCCGAAAAGTTAGGCGTGTCGCAGCAAGCTGTTTCTAAAATGTTAAATGATGAAGTCCCTTTTTAATATGGTTGTTGTTGGTTGTCATGCGGGTTTTAGTTGTAATGGTTGTAGAGAGTTGTATTCTATATTTTACGTAGTACAACGTTGTACAACCTCCACAACCGAACCCATCAAAATACAACCTATACAACCCTACAACACATACAACTATACAACTTGGTAGCATGAGATTAAAAGAACTAACCGAACTAAACCAAATGGACAAAGCCAGACGCTACCCGTCCGTTCCGTCTCATGCCTTGCCAAAAAGTAAGCATAGCGACTCCACGGCAAACGGATTGACGAAGGCCATTATCTCATGGCTAGAACTAAACGGATGCTGGGCAACACGTGTAAGCAGCGCAGGCCGCTACATCGCGCAGCAAGGTAAGTTTATACCCTCCACTACTAAAAGAGGCACAGCCGACATTCACGCGGTCATCGCAGGCCGTCACGTCTCTATTGAGGTGAAAGTCGGCAAGGATCGAATGAGTGAAAACCAACACAAAGTAAAGGCAGCAATAGAGAAAGCCGGGGGGGTGTACTTCATTGCTACCGACTTCGATTCATTCCTGACCTTCTACAAATCAGTAACTAAAAAACAACTATAAAATGAAAAATGAAAAAGTAAAAATTGGCTTCAATCAAACATCTTTTGAGGTCACAGAAAAGAGGGTAAAAGCAATTGAACCCTACCTGCAAAATCTTGCCACAGAGTTACAAAAACATGGGATCGACCGCGTTAATGTCGCTGAATTGTTAGCCGATCCAAAAAAGACCTTGTTACCTCACATGGACAAAGTATTTCAGCAGATGGCCGCTAACCTCACCGACCTCAATCTATTGAACTGGGGTGCGATGCAATCTTTGATAGATATGTGCAAAATAGAGGTGGATATGCTTTGGAGGAGGGACGCGTTAGCCTTTCATCATTACTATTCAATTGCAGACGGCAAAGCCACGCTAAAGCCCGAAATGATAGAAGAGCTGAAAGAGCAAAATACTATCTACGCGGCCAATGAAAAGCAGGCGAAAGTATTTGCGCTGGTAAGCAAGGCCGTTGACTCTCTCAATGAAGCCAATAAAATCCACCCGTTCGTAAATTGGTATTATACCAAAGGCGACCTCGCAAAACCTTTTGTGGATCGTTCCGGCCTTTATGAAGTTGACCTCAAATTCATCAATTCAATATTATGAGCGAAGACACAAAAAGATTAAAAGCAATTCTCAAAAAGATCGAGGAGGCCATTCTCTTAGAGGGGGAAACAGTGGAGCTGAAAAAATCCCAATTTGGGAAACACGGTTATGGTTTTGTGATAAACGAGGCCGAAACTGTAAATCCTCAATGGGATGGCCTTAGTGAATATGAATGGTTGGGAATACATGACCCCGACAGGATTCTGAAAATGCCTTCCATAGAACTTTCAGAGCTTTATAAAAAGCATCTTGATTTTTACAACGCAAAAGAAAAGGCGTTAAAAGACAAAAAAAACGCGTTAAAATAACTTCAAAAAACATGGCGTTCGAGAAAGGAAATGAATTTGGGAAAGGTAGGCCGAAAGGTTCGGTTAATAGCCTGACAAAAGAATCTAAGGAGATTTTAGCCCTCGCACTAAAAGGAGAGATCGAAAAGGTGTCCGGCTACATTCAGGAAATAAAATCGCCAAAGGACAAAATTGATGCGATCAGTAAGCTACTGCCTTACTTTTTGCCTCGGCTATCAAATGGAGACTTGAAAATAGAAACAGAAGGTGAGCCGCTACCATTTGACTATACGAAACTATCCGAAAAAGCATTGAATGAAATTTTAGAACTAATGAAAGATGAATAAGGTCGCTTCTATAAAAACCGCAACGTTGTTGAAAAATGGATCTTTCCGAGTTGGTGAAAGAACTTTTGCGCCATTTGAATTTTACAAGCTAAAAAGATTAATGTCTAAAACCTTCTGGCTTATAGTGAAGGAAGACGAATAGCGGTTTTGTTTTTTTGGTTGGTTCCCCCGCTTCTCGTGTAGTTGCGGGGTTTTTTTATGTTCGGATATGGGGCTAAATTGACTTTACTCGCACCTATACTCACACCCAAAAAAATATTTTCAAATAAAAAAGCCTGTAAGTCATTGACAAACAGGCTTCTAAAGTTTTACACTTGTAGTCCGTACGGGAATCGAACCCGTGTTACCAGAATGAAAATCTGGTGTCCTAACCCCTAGACGAACGGACCGTCTTTCTGTAAAGAGGCGCAAAGATAGATTCCTACGGTAGATTTACAAACCCTCGCATTAAAAAAGTTACTCATCTGAACTCTTTACATTGGTTTTCGCCTCCAAGTAGTATAATTTTACCTCATAAATTTTAAAAAAATCTCATCATGACAAAAATTGGAATCAACGGGTTTGGGCGCATCGGTCGCCTGGCGTTCCGCACTGCGATGGAGCGCAAAGACATTGAAGTGGTCGGCATCAATGATTTGGTAGAGCCGGATTATATGGCCTATATGCTTAAGTATGATTCCACTCATGGTCGATTTGACGGCACCGTAGAAGTGAAGGATAAACACCTGGTGGTAAACGGAAAAACCATTCGCGTAACAGCCGAGAAAGACCCATCTAATTTGAAATGGGGAGAAGTTGGAGCGGAAATCATCATCGAATCGACTGGCTTGTTCCTCACCATTGCCGATGCGCAAAAGCACATCACTGCGGGTGCAAAAAAAGTAGTCATGTCGGCACCGGCCAAAGACGATACACCAACATTTGTAATGGGTGTAAATCATAAAAAACTAACAGCTGCGCATACAATTGTGTCCAATGCATCGTGCACTACGAATTGCTTGGCGCCCATCGCCAAAGTTTTGAACGATAAATTCGGCATCCTAGAAGGATTAATGAGTACGGTACATGCGGTCACTGCAACCCAAAAGACTGTTGATAGTCCTTCCAACAAAGATTGGAGAGGTGGTCGCGGTGGTTTTTCAAACATTATTCCCTCTTCTACCGGAGCTGCAAAAGCAGTAGGTTTAGTCTTGCCTGAATTGAAAGGAAAATTGACTGGCATGTCGTTCCGTGTTCCGGTTGCTGACGTATCGGTAGTTGATTTAACCGTGCGTTTAGAAAACCCTGCCACCTACGAGCAAGTGAAGGCAGCGATGAAGGAAGCTTCTGAAGGTGAATTGAAAGGAATCCTGGGCTATACCGAAGACGATGTAGTATCACAAGATTTTTTGGGTGATGCACGCACTTCTATCTTCGATGCCAAAGCGGGTATCGCACTTAACGATAGATTCGTAAAAGTGGTAGCTTGGTACGACAATGAGTGGGGCTACTCCAACAAACTCATTGACCTGGTGCAAGAGTTGGCTAAGCTGTAACACCATCAACACGTAAAATGAAACCGCCTGATTCGTGAACGAGTCGGGCGTTTTTTTTGGTGGCTAGAAGCCAGTACATAAGCAGTTTTTAGCAGGAAACGTAGTAAGAGCTGTAACTGTTAACCTATTAGAAGTGGCCTGATTGAGATTTTGCCTTTCATCAATTTTCTCAATCTTCTTACTGAATATTTTTTATCTTACCATCAAATTCCTTTTCCTATGACTAGACTACTCCCACTTCTATTAGTTTTATTTTCGACCAACCTTTTCGCCCAAAAGAAAAAGCAGGAACTGTCACTGGCATCTTCAACCCCAACACCTTCTGCAATAGAAGGCAAAGTTAGTGGTATGAAGAAGTACCCAGGCTTCTTTGATTTTTACTATGACGAGAAGCAAGACAAGATTTTCTTGGTGATCGATAAATGGGATGCGGAGTTTATTTATGTGGAATCTGTTACCGCTGGCGTAGGGTCTAATGATATTGGGATTGATCGCAATCAATTAGGAGGCGAGCGTATTGTAAAGTTTGAGCGTAAAGGTCCCAAGGTTTTAATGACGCAGCCCAATTATTTTTATCGCGCGATTAGCACCAATGCAGCCGAACGTAAAGCAGTAACGGAGTCATTTGCACAATCGGTATTGTGGGGGTTTAAAGTCGAAGTGGAAGAGGGAGGAAAAGTATTGGTAGATGCGACCGACTTTTTATTGCAAGATGCGCATGATGTAATTGGCACATTGAAGGAAACCAAGCAAGGATCGTATTCTTTAGATAAATCCCGCTCCGCTTTTTATTTGCCACGCACAAAAAATTTCCCACAAAATTCTGAATTTGAAGTTACGCTTACGTTCACCGGGCAACCAACAGGCGGATATATTAGAAGTGTTACACCCACCTCTTCAATCGTAACGGTACGGGAGCATCATTCATTTGTACAATTACCGGATGACAACTTTAAGGTGAGGAAGTTTGATCCGCGTGCAGGCTATTATTCTACTTCGTTTTATGATTATGCTACTCCCATCAGCGAACCGTTGGAAAAGAGATTCATTACCCGTCATCGTTTAATAAAGAAAGATCCAACAGCAGCATTGAGTGAACCAGTGAAGCCCATCATTTATTATATGGATCCAGGTGCACCTGAACCTATTCGTTCAGCTTTAATGGATGGCGCTCGTTGGTGGAATCAAGCCTATGAAGCGGCTGGCTATAAAGATGCTTTTCGAGTCGAACTTTTACCCGAGGATGCTGACCCGATGGATGTGCGCTACAACATGATCAACTGGGTACATCGCTCCACGCGGGGCTGGTCGTATGGCGGAGGGGTGACAGACCCGCGAACGGGAGAAATCATCAAGGGGCATGTCGTATTAGGTTCGCTCCGTGTGCGACAAGATTATTTGATTGCAGAAGGACTGCTTGCTCCGTATGAAGAAGGCAAGCCGGTTATAAAAGAAATGGAACAAATGGCTTTGGCTCGGTTGAGGCAATTGGCGGCCCATGAAGTAGGACACACTTTGGGGCTAGCGCACGCTTACTCTTCGAGTGCGGAGAACCTTTCTTCAGTGATGGATTATCCGCACCCCATCGCAAAATTGAGCAATGGAAAAATTGATTTGAGTGAGGCCTATGATACAAAGATTGGTGCGTTCGATAAAGTATCAATTACATTTGGGTATCAGGATTTTCCACAGGGAACGGATGAAGAAAAGGCACTGGATGCAATCATTCAGAATTCGCTGAAGGCAGGACTTACTTTTTTATCTGATCAGGATGCTCGCCCAGTTGGTGGAGCTCATCCCTACACGCACTTATGGGACAACGGCAAAGATCCGGTCGATGAATTGAATCGAGTGATGGAAGTCAGAGCAGTGGCTTTGAAAAACTTTGGAGAAAAGAATATAAAAATGGGTGCACCAATGGCAACACTGGAAGAAGTGCTGGTACCCTTGTATTTTGCCCATCGCTATCAGGCAGAGGCCGCTGTCAAAGTGATAGGCGGATTAAATTATCGTTATGCGCTGCGTGGAGACGGCCAGCCCGTTACGGAGCTTCTTTCTCCTCAGCAAGAAGCAAAAGCGTTGGATGCGCTTATTAAAACCGTTGACCCCGCTGCGTTAACTTTACCTGAAAGTCTATTAAAAATCATTCCTCCTCGGCCCATTGGATATAGCCGCCATCGCGAGTTGATAAAGATTAAAACAGAATTAACATTTGACCCGATATCGGCTGCGGAAAGTGCCGCTGATCTTACGTTTAGTTTGATTCTTCACTCAGCAAGGGCAAACAGATTGATAGAGCATCACGCTAGGGATCCTAAATTAGCCGGCTTGCCGACAGTGATCGATAGATTAGTAAGTGCAACTTTTAAGTCTGCCACCAAACCAGGACTAGAAGGAGTTATTCAGATGTCAACTAATCATGTTTTGTTCACCAACTTGGCAAAGCTGGCCCTGGCGAAAAATGCGTCAGCAGAGACAAAAGCAATTGTGTTATTGAAACTCGAACAACTCAAAGGTTGGTTGCTAACCAAAACGGCCATCGATGAAGAATGGCGTGCGCACTATGCTTTTATAGGCCGTCAGATCAATTTTATGCAGCAAAATCCAGAAGAGTTTAAGGGCGATGAACTTTTACCTGCACCGCCCGGCATGCCGATTGGCGATTCTGATTTGGAACACTGTGAGAATTAATTGGAATCGACTGAAAAGCTCTTGTATGTAAGGTTTGATGTGTTTTTCTAGCTTTTACAGTACCTGCAAAAGCTACATTTAAGATTGGATTTGAACCGTTTTGTACAAATGAGCAGGTTTTGTTTACAGTTCTCTTTGCTAATTTTTTTTGCAAATACTGCCTTTTCGCAATCCCCTGCCAGCGACAGCCTATTGGGTAAAGCATTAGCAGCACCAATGGACACCACAAGAGTATTGTTACTTAATGATGTTGCCACCTCGCTTCGAGAGGCGGATAACAACCGGGCACTTCAATTTGCTGAACAAGCAAGAGATTTAGCAACAAAACTGCAATACAAAAAAGGTTTGGCAAAGGTGCAAGCTAACATTGGATGGATGTATTACCGTCAGGGGAAGTATGCCAAATCTTTGAAAGTCTCATCAGAAGCGCTTCTGATGAATCAGGAAATTGGTGATGAAAAGGAAATTGCTAACTGCCTCAACAATATTGGGGCAGTAAACGTTGAACACAAGCTTTATGATGCAGCAATAGCAAATTATAAAAAAGCCTATCAACTAGGGGTCAAGCTTAACGTGACTGCAATCAAAAGTCGAAGTCTAAACAATATCTCTTTTGCTTTTTTAAGAACTCGTCAGTTAGACTCCGCGCGGCACTACGCACTACGGGCTATTGATGAAAATGTTAACGATGACTTCAGGACGGCATTTTCAAAAAGAACGTTAGGTGATATTTTTTTTGAGGAAAGTAATTACAAAGCAGCTTTAGAGAAATGGCAAAACTGCTTAAAGTCGTCAATCCAATCAAACAACAATTATCTTATCTCTTCCACCCTTATTCGACTAGGTAAAATTCACCTGAAGCTGGGAAAAACGGAGCAAGCATTGGTTTACTTAAATCAATCTTTGCCAATATCAAAGATGAATAACTATACACGAGAATTAGAAGATGCGTTTAATTTATTGGCAGAGATTTATGTAATCAAAAGCGATTTCAAAAAGGCTTATCAATTCAAAAATCAATATCTCGCATTACATGATTCGTTGAGCGAGCAGCGAAATGGTGAACAAATGGCTATTGCTCAAGCTCAATTTGAATCTGATATAAAAAATTCGCAAATAGAATTATTGACCAAAGATGCATTACTCAAAGAGAATGAACTAAGATTACAACGGACATTAAAGTATGTTGGGATAGGGGGCATGCTTCTATTGTCCGCTCTGGTGCTGATGTTAATGAGAACAAATAGAAGGAGCCATTCCATTAATAAAATATTGGCCGAGAAGAATATCTTTATCAATGAACAAACGCAGCAGTTGGAGGCATTAAATTCCACAAAGGACAAACTCTTTTCGATCATTGGCCATGATCTACGCAGCCCGTTGAATAGCCTAAGGGGCATGATGGATTTGTTGAACAAGTCTATTTTAACGCAAGACGAATTTGTTGCATTCTCAAAAAAAATCAAAACGAACGTAGACTACGTTTATGCTGACCTCGACAATCTGTTGAGTTGGGCGCAATCACAGCAAAAGGGATTAAAGTCTGCCGTTGAGGAGCTTGGCTTGTATGATGTGATTATTGAGAAAGTTCAACTTTTGACTGAGAGTAGTTCGGTCAAAGCCATAACCATTAACGTGGAGGTTGGTCAAGACTTGCGGGTGCGAGCCGATAAAAATCAACTTGGATTGATAGTCAGAAACCTCGTCAGTAATGCAATCAAGTTTAGTAACGAGGGCGGTGTGGTTATCATCCGAGCTATAAAGAAGAAGGATCAAGTTGAAATTTCTGTCACTGATAAAGGTGTAGGAATTGATGTAGCTGATACAGAAAAACTTTTTCGGGCGGGAGTTAATTTTTCAAAGCCGGGTACCAAAAACGAAAAAGGAATTGGCCTGGGGCTCTTGCTGGTCAAAGAATTCGTTGAACTTAATAATGGAACGATTCACGTAACAAGTAAATTGGGCGAGGGCTCAACTTTTACTTTTTCTCTACCGGCCAAGGTTTAGAGTTTGTGCCCACTTGGCCATCATAAAAACCACTCCTGTAAGGCCGCCCGAAACTTAGTCAAAACTTCTTACCTTTTCGGCTCAAGTTTAATTTTATGGTCGAAAGAAGATTTATTCAACGAATTACAGGGGGAGTTTTGGCACTGCTGGTTTGTAGCTTCTCTCTTTTTGCACAAGACGAAAAGGAGCTCAAGCCTGTAACCCGAACCTATGCCATTACAAATGTTAATGTCGTGCCGACTCCCGGAAAAAAAATAGATATGGCCACCATATTGATCAAAGATGGTTTGATCACAGCAGTAGGTAAAGGGATCGCTATCCCTGCCGAGGCAATAGTCATCAAGGCAGATTCGATGTATGTGTATGCAGGGTTTATTGACGGGTTGTCGAGAGCGGGCATAACGAAGCCAAAAGAAGAAGTTGGGCGTGAGCGTGTCAAAGATCCAGGGAACCCTACTCCGGAACGGGCAGGTATCACTCCTCAAAATGATGTTCGTAATTCTTTAAACGCTTCCGATAAATCAATCGAAGACCTTCGAAATGTAGGATTCACAGTGGCACAGGTTGTCCCCTACGGAAACTTATTACCCGGGCAAAGCAGCATCGTTTTGTTGGGTGGTAAGTCGGCAGATCAAATGGTATTGGTCAGTAATTCATCGTTGTATTCCGAATTGTCGGGTGCCAATGGTGTATATCCGAACACTACAATGGCCGTAATGGCCAAGTGGAGGGAATTGTATCGGCAGGCCTCTCAAGCAAAATCGTATCAGAGTTTGTATGCATCTAATAGGGTTGGGTTAGAAAGACCGGGTAGTGATCGCGTGTTGGAAGCTTTTTATCCCGTGATCGATCAAAGAATTCCTGTGTTGTTTAAATCTGAAAAAATGTTGGATGCGCATCGCATTATCACATTAAAAAATGATTTAGGTTTTTCGCTGATGCTGGCCGATGTAAAAGAAGGCTGGCCAGTACTAAGCAAGATCAAAGTTTCTGGCGCCAAGGTTTTCTTATCACTTGATTTGCCCGAAGAAGCAAAAAAAGATGATAAGAAGAGTGGAGGCAAATCAGATAAAAAGGCAGACTCTACCAAAGCCAAAGAAGTAGCTAAGCCTAAGACAGCAGCAGATCTTGAGAGAGATGCGTTGGAAAAAAGAAAATCTGAAGCAATTGCTAATTATACAACTCAGGCAAGTGTCTTTAATAAAGCGGGTGTTTCGTTTGGCTTTTCGTCATTGAGCGCCAAGCCAAAAGACATTCCTGCCAATCTTCGAAGAATGATTGCGGCAGGTTTATCGGAAGATGCGGCCTTAGCTGCGTTGACCACGGCACCGGCACAATTGCTCGGTTTGTCTGATCGAATGGGAACAGTAGAAAATGGTAAAATGGCTAACCTCGTTATTTCAGATAAATCGTATTTCAACGAGAAAGCGAAAGTGCGCTACGTTTTTGTTGATGGTGTGATGTACAAACTAGAAGTGAAATAGGAAAACCTGCCTGCCGGACAGGCAGGGAAAGCTGACCCCAACGCAAAAGTAGAGATCGAGGGAAGCTGGTCTACTGTTACTCAAACTCCACAAGGCAGCAACGATGGAAAAGTGACGTTTAAAAAGGACGGAAGCGGGTACAAGGGAACTATTTCCGGGGGTAGAATGCCTGCCCCGGCAGATTTGACTTCCGTCACCTTGGAAGGAAATAAATTATCCTACTCTTACTCACTTAGTTTTGGTGGCAACTCGATTAAGGTAGAAGTGGAGGCAACGGTAGAAGGTGATTCGTTCAAGGGGAATGCAAGCATTGGGCCTCGTGGAAGTTTCTCTATTGAAGGAACAAAAAATCCTAAAAACTAAGACTTAAAAAAATTGATATGAAGAAGTTATTCGTACTGCTCTTTTCAAGTTTTATTCTGCTTGGCGCAATGGCGCAAGTGGATAAAGGAAATTTGTTGATTAAAAATGGAACAGTCATCACCATCACTAAAGGCAATTTGGAACAAACCGATGTGCTGATTAAAGATGGAAAGATTGCCCAGATAGGGAAAAATATAACTGCACCGGCAGGCATCAAAATAGTAGATGCGTCCGGCCATTTTGTAATGCCCGGAATTATAGATGCGCACTCGCACATTGCTTTGGATGGAATCAATGAAGGTACAAATCCTATCACGCCCGAGGTAAACGAGAGTGATGTTATCAACCCATTCCAAATTGGAATCTATCGTGCGTTGGGTGGCGGGATCACCACAGTGCACGCCATGCATGGATCAGCCAACGCAATTGGTGGCCAATGCGAGACGATTAAGCTACGCTATGGAACGTTTGATCCAGAAGTATTGAAAATGGACGGAGCACCTCGCACCATAAAATTTGCGCTAGGTGAAAACCCTACTCGTAGTCATGGAGAAGGGAGTGGCATTGTGCCCCGCACGCGAATGGGGGTGGAGTTTGTGATACGTCAGGCTTTTACGGAAGCAAAGGAATATTCCGAGAAATGGAACCAATACAACAAAGCTAAATTAGTAAAGGGCTTTCGGGGAGCACCTCCAACTTATAGCTACAGACATGAAGTGTTGTCTGATATCCTGAACGATAAAATCATCGTTCATTGCCACAGCTACCGTGCAGATGAGATTTATATGATGTTAAAAGTGTGCAAAGACTTTGGCATCAAGCGCATTGTATTTCAACACGTGAATGAAGGATTCAAAGTAGCACCTGAGCTAGCGGCACAAGGAGCCATGGCTTCCGTATTTTCTGACTGGTGGGCTTATAAATTCGAGGTGTATTATTCTACGGCCTATAATGCTGCGATACTTACTAAAAATGGGGTAGTCACATCTATTAATTCAGACGATGGAGAAATGATGCGCCACTTGTATCATGAAGCAGGCAAAACGCAAAAATATGGTGGATTGAGCGATGAAGAAGCGTTGGCTTTGATCACCATCAACCCTGCAAAGCAATTGGGTATCGATAATAGAGTCGGCTCTTTAGAAGTAGGGAAAGAAGCGGATATTGCGATCTTTAAAAATCACCCATTATCGATTTACGGTGTGCCCATGTTTACGATTGTAGATGGTGTCGTACGCTTCGATCGCGAGAAAGACCCCGATGACATGAGGCTAGTGGTAGATCCCAAACAAGTTATTGAAACAGCTACTTTCAGAGACAAACTTTCCGATCAAGATCATTGCATGGAAGGTGCAGAGTTTATTTTGGATTCAGAATTGTTTAATGCCAACAAAAAATAAGATGAAAGGATTACAAACAATAATGGGTTTACTAACAGCCATCGTCTGTATAGTAGTATTACGCGTTGAGGCGCAAAGCCCTAAAGGTAAATATGGAAATGTGGCGTTGACCAACGCAACGATTGAAACCGTTACGAAGGGTACTATACAAAATGGCACTGTGCTGATAGTAGATGGGAAAATTGCCGCAGTTGGAAGTAATGTATCCGTTCCCTCAGGAACAGAAGTTATTGACTGTAAAGGACAATTCATTTATCCAGGGATGATTGATGCGGGAACGAATCTTGGCTTGAACGAAATCAGTTCGGTAGCTCGCACCACGGATTTCAATGAAATCGGAGAAGTGATTCCGCAGATGAAAGCGTTGACTGCAGTGAACCCAAATGCAAGCGCTATTCCTGTTACGAGGGTGAGCGGTGTTACTACAGCTCTGTCTATTCCCACTGGTGGGATGTTGTCAGGAACTGCTGCTTTGATCAATCTACATGGTTATACACCCGACCAAATGTTTGCCGGGTTTGAGGGTATTGTTTTGAATTTTCCAAACACTGGGCGGAGAGGTTTTTTTGACCGAAGAACAGATGAAGAAATTAAGATGGCTTCTGACAAGGCACTCGCTAGCCTCAACGATGTTTGGGAGAAAGCAACGCAGTATCATAAACTGGATTCAGCAACAAAAGGGAAAGCGGGTTATTATCCAGAACTCCAAGCGTTGATTCCGGTGATTCGTGGAGAGCAAACATTGTTGGTGGAAGTAAATGCTTCTAAAGATATTCAGGCTGCTTTGAAATGGTTGAAAGAAAAGAAAGTGAAGAAGTCAATTTTAACGGGCGTTGCTGAAGGTTGGAGAGTGGCTGATGAAATCGCTAAGTCCGGCATTCCGGTAATAACGGGTGGAGTTTTAGAATTACCTACACGTGATTATGATCGCTATGATAAAGCATATGCCAATCCTGGGTTACTAAAGAAAGCAGGAGTGAAAGTCGCTATCAAGTCTGAGAGCAACAACAATAACTACCGCAACTTACCCTACCATGCCGGCTTTGCTGTAGCGTATGGTATGAATAAAGAAGATGCGTTGAAAGCCATTACAATTATTCCGGCAGAATTATTTGGAGTGGCCAGCAAATTA
>VYLZ01000029.1_pt1 | contig 56561 bp, 51 predicted proteins | sample 5115361 | NCBI WGS metagenome assembly VYLZ01 (sample SAMN12291805, study PRJNA351875) | freshwater metagenome | isolation source: freshwater lake | place: USA: Michigan, Sixteen Lake | collected 2013-08-07 | reverse complement strand
TTGTCGTGGCTGATGCTATCTTTCAGCGCTCGCGATAATTCGGTGTGTGTGACCTTCCCAAACGAACTGATCTGGTAATCGGTCAGAATATCCAAGATGTGTTTGTCCATGGCTCAAGTTACTATTTTCAACAAACTCTCAGTAGCTTCGTGCGTAACATCAGTTAAGAAGAACGCCATGTTTCGCTTTATGAAGAAGCAAGCGCGCGTGAATCAAAAAATAGACGAACGCCAAATGGCAATCATCGATCAAATTTTAGATGAGCAGATCAAGAATTCGGAAGGGGAAAACTGATTTGAAAATGAGGCAATTTGAAAATTGGCATCTCCTTTCATTTTCAAATCTTCAAATTGCTTCATTTTCAAATTAGTTCGTGCTATTCGCCATCTTCTCGGCCGTCTCTGCTATTTTTAGCTGATTGATAAATTCATCCACCTCGCCATTCATTACGGCAGGTAAATTGTGTTGTGTGTAGCCAATTCGATGATCAGTCACACGGCTTTGCGGGTAATTATAGGTTCTGATTTTTTCTGACCGATCGCCACTGCGAACCTGGCTCTTGCGCGAGGCCCCAATGGCAGCATTCTTTTTCTCCAGCTCTAGTTCATACAATTTTGCTCTTAGCATAACCATTGCACGCGCGCGGTTGCCATGTTGTGAGCGCTCTACCTGGCAGGTAATCACAATGCCCGTTGGCTTGTGTGTCATCTGCACCTTGGTTTCCACTTTATTTACATTCTGTCCGCCAGCTCCACCAGATCGTGAAGTGATTACTTCAATGTCCGCTGGATTAATTTCAACATCCACATCTTCAGCTTCGGGCAATACTACTACCGAAGCCGCTGAAGTATGTACACGTCCCTGCGTCTCCGTATCGGGCACCCGTTGTACACGGTGTACGCCAGATTCGTATTTAAAAATCCCGTAAGCACCCTCGCCTTCTATACTGCTAATGACTTCCTTATACCCGCCAGCCGTTCCCTCCGTTACGTCAAGCGCTGACATCTTCAGCCCCACCCTGTCACAATAGCGTTGGTACATTCTCCACAAGTCACCAGCGAAAATAGCCGCTTCATCGCCCCCGGTTCCGGCTCTGATTTCCAGAATACAATTCTTGTAATCGTTGGGGTCTTTGGGCATCAACATTTCCTTTATCTCTGCCTCCAATGCATCTCGTTTGGGTTCCAGTTCCTCCAATTCCAATTTTGCCAACTCCCGCATTTCCGGATCTTTCTCTTTTTGGAGCAACTCCTTGGCATGTTGCATTCCATCCAACGCATGTTGATAGGCATCGTACTTTTCAACTACTTTTTGCAAGTCGCGGTACTCTTTGCTCAATTGCCCAAATTTCTTCTGGTCACCGAGCGTGTCCGGCTGCACCAGTAATAACCCCACCTCTTCATAACGGTGCTTAATATCTATCAACTTTTCGATCATAACCCTCTAAAATGTCGGCAAAGTTAATAAAAACGCGATGCCTTTCGGTGCTTCCATCTTGGTCGTATTTCCGTTATCTTAGCCGTATGAAATATGTCGCGTTTTTGGGTCTTTTGGTCTTGGCTTCGTGCAATGGAAAACTAAGCGATGAGCAAAAGAGAAAGATCCGTGAAGAGAGAGAAGAGAGCAGGATTAAAAAGATATCGGATGCGGATATCACAGAGGCCGCTTTCGCCTACGGCCGGAAAATCACTGACATAATCGAGCATAGAGATAAGACATTGAGTAATCAAAAACTCATTGATTCCCTGGAAAGCGTATTTCACATAGAAATCATTTCCTTACAAACTAACGACTCTACCTTGCGTGCGGTAGAAAAACAAATTATTGAAGCTTACACCTCCGGTGGAAATGGTGTGACCTTGAGTGATAACGTTCAAAAGATGGGTAAGGATTCTATTCTTTACACCAAACCACTTATGCAGGAGCAAGCGGATGGTTCGGTCGCGTTTACCAAAGCACTGGGCTTACGAATCGCCAAGAAAGAACTCATTCGCACGATCAAGTAAATGGGTCGATGGAAAATATGGATGGATACAGGCGGTACGTTCACCGACTGCATTGCTATCGATCCCAATCAAAAATACAAACGGCTAAAGGTATTAAGTTCTGGCGTGATACGCGGAGCCATAACCCGTCAGCTTTCACCATGCGCATTTCAATTACAAATACAGTGGCCTCTTGACAAAGATGTTTTTAGGGACTTTGATATTCACCTGCTAGGTCGAGGAGTAAAAACGAAAATTCAATCCATTGATCTGGAACGTTCAATCGTATACACCTACAAAGCACTTAAGAACGTGGGGTCTTGTGCCATCGAAATTTCTTCACACGAAGAAGTGCCAGTTTTTGCTGCCCGTTTACTCACGCAAACCTCATTGGCAGAAGATTTTCCAATTATCGAAATGAAATTGGGTTCGACCCGGGGAACAAATGCCTTGTTAGAAAGGAAAGGGGCAAGAACGGCATTTATCACAACGAAAGGATTCAAGGATTTGCTTTTGATCGGAACGCAACAAAGACCTGATCTTTTCGCATTAAAAATCGAAAAAGAGAAGCCGCTCTACTCACACGTGATAGAAGTCAACGAGAGAATTTCTAGTGATGGAACCGTTCTTACACCTATCTCAACAGAGGAGAAAGATTTACTCGTCAGCAAGCTAAAGAGGTTAAAAATAGATTCCATTGCTATCGCTTTCCTGAACAGTTACAAAAACCCAGCTCACGAACTTTCCCTCGCCCAATTTTTGGCAGAAGCCGGATTCAAATATGTTTCGATTTCCCATGTTTTGGCTAATCAGATTAAGATTCTGCCACGAGCAGAAACAACAGTGGCCAATGCATATCTGGCACCTATAATCAATGTGTACTTAGGGAACATTCTCAGGGGAATAGGTAGCGTTGATTTGAAAGTGATGAACAGCGCGGGAGGATTGAACAAGACCTCACATTTTCAGCCGAAAGATAGTTTACTTAGCGGGCCTGCCGGTGGCGTAGTGGGAGCGGCCACTGCTGCTCAGCGGTCGTCTATTACAAAACTCATTACTTTTGATATGGGCGGAACGAGTACTGACGTCTCTCTTTATAATCACAGATTTGACTACCGCTTCGAATCGAAGGTGGGACAAACAAAAATTCTTTCCCCTTCGGTCTCTATTGAAACAATAGCGGCCGGAGGTGGATCAATCTGTGAATTCGATGGGCATCGATTAACCGTTGGCCCGCTCAGCGCTGGCGCATCACCAGGTCCAGCCTGTTATGGAGCCGGTGGGCCTTTGACAATTACGGATGTTAATCTTTTACTCGGCAGATTGAGTGATGATTTTTTTTCTATTCCAATTTACAAAAACAGTGCGGAAGAGGCGTTGAGTAAACTTTGTGCGAAGATTCAGCAAACGACTAAGAAAAAAATTAAACGTCACCTGCTGCTTGAATCATTCCTGCAGATCGCCAATGAAAAAATGGTGGATACGATTAAGCAGGTTTCCATCCAACAGGGTCATAATCCCGCAGACTATACGTTGCTAAGTTTTGGCGGAGCGGGTGGCCAGCATGCGTGTGCTTTAGCGGAGATGCTGGACATGAAAAAAATTCTGATTCCCTATGATGCAGGGCTGCTTAGTGCTTACGGAATCGGCCACGCTAAAATTGAAAGGTTTGAAGAAAAATTACTCTTAAATACTTTAGATAGTGAGCTACCCACGCTAGAGAAAACAATCGGTCATCTATTCCAGATTGGGAAACAGAAATTGTTGCAAGAGGATTTTCCGGAGGCGGAGATAACGAATGAGAAAAAACTAATTTTCCTCCGCTTCAAAGGCCAAGAGACTACGTTGGAGGTTGAGTTCGAATCCATCGAAAATATTTTTAATCTATTCAGAAAAAAATATGTTTCGATATACGGCCACTGGATTGAAAACAGGGAGATAGAAGTAGAATCAATTCGAGTCATTCTCTGCGTCAAGGCTGAATTGGAAAAGAATGTTGCGGGTCGCCTTAAAAAATATAGACCAAAAACACAAGCCCAGTCGACCTATTTGGATAATGGAAAGGTCGCTGAAATAAATGTTTTTGAATGGGAACAGTTAACCGCTGGAGCAACAATTGCAGGGCCGGCCATCGTTGCCAGCAAAAATTCAACAACGTTGGTTGATGCGAATTGGAATTTTCAACTTGATGAAAACAACAACGCGCTTCTGATCAAGAAATCGGAAAAAGGATCTGGCAAGCAATATTCTAGTCATGTGGCATCTCTCGAGTTGTTTAGTAATCGATTCACGTCCATTGCTCAGGAAATGGGTGCGATGCTTCAGCGAACTTCGTTTTCGGTGAACGTAAAAGAGCGTCTGGATTTTTCATGCGCTGTGCTAGACGCAAAAGGATACCTCATTGTCAATGCTCCTCACATTCCTGTGCACCTGGGAAGCATGGGCGTGTGTGTTCGTGAGGTAATGAAGCAGGTAAGAATGAAAGAGGGCGATGTGGTGATTACTAACCATCCTGCTTTTGGTGGATCACACCTTCCTGATGTCACGCTGATTAAGCCGGTTTTTTATCATAAGAAGTTGATTGGATTTGTTGCCAATCGGGCGCATCATGCAGAAATCGGAGGTATGAAACCTGGCTCGATGCCTGTAGATGCGACATGCCTGGAAGAAGAAGGTGTCATCATTGCTCCTACGTTTTTGATCAAATCTGGTGAGCCGAGATGGAAGGAGATTGAAACAATATTTTTAACTGCGAAATATCCCACGCGATCGATCCGCGAAAACATAGCTGATCTAAATGGTGCATTGGCTTCCGTTAATTTGGGCGAAAAGAATCTCAAAGAACTTTGTGTTCGTTTTGGTGCCAACACGGTCACTGCCCAAATGACAGAGTTAAAAAACTATGCTACTGAATTGCTCAAACAAAAGATAAGAGCCTGCAAGAAACAATCATTTCAAGCGACCGAATATTTAGATGACGGCTCCAGATTAAAAGTTAAAATCAATTGTCGCAACACTAGGTTGATATTTGATTTCTCAGGATCAGCAAAGATCCATCCTAGAAACTTGAACGCAACAGAAGCGATCGTTCAAAGTGTAGTGTTGTATGTCCTCCGGCTTTGGGTTGATAAACCCATCGCGATGAATGAAGGCCTTATGCAAAACGTGAAGCTCATTTTACCCAAAGGTTTTTTGAATCCTTTTAGCGATTTCATGACTGAATCTAATACTAAGTTACCGGCTGTGGTAGGTGGAAATACAGAAGTGAGCCAGCGATTGACTGATACACTGATTAAGGCATTTGAGTTATCAGCCTGCAGCCAGGGAACCATGAATAATTTTCTTTTTGGAAATGATAAACTTGGCTTTTACGAAACAATTTGTGGCGGGACAGGTGCAGGCAACGGCTTTCATGGCGCGGACGCGGTGCACTCGCACATGACCAACACACGTATTACAGACCCTGAAGTGTTAGAACATCGCTACCCAGTCCGTTTGAACAAATTTGAAATCAGAAAAAATTCTGGGGGAAAAGGAAAATGGAATGGTGGCAATGGCGCAGTCAGAGAAATTCGATTCAATGAAAAAATGGAAGTCAACATTCTCTCCCAACATAGAATAGAAAAACCGTTTGGTGGAGCTGGTGGGCAGCCTGGAAAGAGGGGCGAACAAACCCACACCTCGCGTGGCGGCAAAATCACCAAACTAAAAGGTATGGCTCAGCTGACGGTGAAAGCAGGGGAGAAAATCACCATCAAAACACCTGGAGGGGGTGGGTGGGGAGAATAAAAAAGCCCCAACGACCGTTGGGGCTTTCAATCTAATGACTTAGAGTTAATTCTTTTTTACTGGAGCAGGTGTTGTTGCTGCTTGAGGTTTTGGTGTTACCCCTAGTTTTTTCAAGACTAAATCTGATATGTTGTAATTTTCATCGCTATACAGAAGTATATCGCCACCACCAACTATTTGCGGATTGATGATGAATGTATACGCGTTTTCTTTAGCCACTTCTTCAATTGTTTTACCTACTTTTTTATAAACAGGTTCCATCAAATCAGCTTGCTTCTTTTGCAACGAAGATTGTGCGTCCTGCTGAAATTTTTGAAAGCCTTCTTGTAAGGTTTGCAATTCGCGCTCTTTGTCTGCTTTGATCGCATCGGGGGTCGTGGCTGGCATACCTTGATAGGCTTTGTACTTTGCCTCAAAGTCTTGTTGCTTCGCTCTCATTTGATTTTGCAATTGCTCGCTATGGGTTTTTAGCTCACTATCGATTTGCTTGAACTCTGGCAACTGACTGAATATGTATTCCCAATCGGCATAGCCGATTTTTTGTGTCTGAGCTTGCGCGGATAGCAGGGTTCCGCAAAAAAGGATCAAAAAAAGTGTTCTCATTTTTAAATTTAGTTACTGGTTTATTTTACTTTATCATTTGGGTCTCCTAGTCCTAACTCTTCTAATACAAAATCGGTATAGTCATGTCTCGGATCGGTGTAAATCATCACTAATTCTGCCGACTTATCAAAAACGATGGCCAATCTGTTTGTTTTCGCAACCTTTCCCACTGCATCAAACACTTTGTCCTGCAAAGGTTTAATCAATTCTTGTTTTTTCAAAAAAAACAGGCCGTCAAATCCAAAAACCTTTTTTTGATAGTCTTTTAATTCTGTTTCCTTCTTATTGATGTCGGCAAGCCGTTCTTGCTTCATTTCTTCTGTTAAAAGCACCTGTTCCGCCTGAAATGAGCGATATAAACCATCCACCTTTGTTTGCATCTCCTCAATTTCTCGCTGCCAAGCCGCTGATAGCTGTTCTATTTCACCCTGAGCTTTAGCATATTCCGGCATTTTGTTCAGTACAAACTCCGAGTCAAAATAACCGAACTTCTGAGCTTTCGCAAAAGTCAGGCCGAAAATGAAAAAGCAAAGAGTTAGCAGTAAAAGCCGCATTTTTTACCTGATTTGCTGGCCAATGGTAAAGTGAAACTGAGAGCCGCTTTTATTAGTGGCAAACTCCAGTTTGTCAAACCCATTCGCCCAGTTTAGTCCAATTAATCCGAAAGCCGGCATAAATATTCTCGCACCAAAACCGGCCGATTTATACAGGTTAAACGGATTCACTAACTGATAATTGTTCCAGTTGTTTCCTGCCTCCGCAAATACGAAAGCGTAAACTGTTGCTGATTGACTTGTCACCACAGGATAACGCAATTCCATCCCAAACTTATTGTATACGAGTCCTCCCTCTATCCCATTGACCGCTTGGGAGCCTCTCCTAGCGTAAAGAGGAGGTGTAACTTGATTATCTGGGTAACCTCGTAGTCCGATAATATCCTGACCGAGCACAAAGGAATTAAATCCGCCTGCTAAACCTGCCCCACCTACCAAGAAACGTTCAAAAGGACCAGGCTGAACTCGATCGTTGTAGGTTCCAATATAGCCCACGTGCGCTTTTGTTTCCAGTACTAAGCTCCTGCCTGTCGGCTTACTGCTACCCACAATCTTAACATAGAAGCGAGCGTCAAACATCCACTTATGCAACTCCACAAAATTAAACCGTTTGTTTTCGTCCTTGTAGTAATCGGCATCTCGGAAAAGTGAGTAAGGTGGTGTCAAGTCTAGGCTGAGCGAAATAGAAGACCCTGCCGTAGGGAACATCGGATTGTCAATGCTATTTCGAGCAAGTGTTGTGTTAACCTTAATATTACGTGTTGTGCCTACAGTGGGTAACGGAGATGAAGGACCTGAACCAAAGTAATTACTGTAATTATATTCGAGGAACGATAACGCGTGAGTCAACGAAAAATAGTTATCGGGCCACTCAAGCCTCCTACCAAAACCTATTGTAATGCCTGTTTGGCGTAAAGATGCGTTGTCGCTAAAGTCGGTCTGAAAGCCACCGGTGCTTCTAACAGGAAGGCGGGAAACCGAGTAATTATAACTTACACTTAAAGCGTTTGGTCTCCTTCCGCCTAGCCAAGGTTCCGTAAAGGAAACATTGTAACTTTGGAAAGAACGACCATTGGCCTGTACACTCAACGATAGCTTCTGGCCGTCTCCTACAGGCAATGGCCTCCACTTTTTCAAATGGGGCACATTGCGTAACGAGAAGTTGTTAAACGTGAGACCAACCGTTCCCACAAATCCAAAGAAACCACCCCAACCACCTGACAGCTGAACTTGGTCATTTGATTGTTCCTCGAGCTTCCATCCAATATTTACAGTTCCATTTGCGGGATTAGGTCTAATATCCTGTTCGATCTTCTGTGGGTTAAAGAAACCCATCTGCGATAACTGCTGTTGCGTTCTGATAATATCGGCTCTACGGAACTTCTGACCGGGTATTGTCGTTAGTTCCCGCCTGATAACGTGGTCGCTGGTGCGATCATTACCAGCAATGGTCACCTCGTCAATGGTGGCCTGATCACCTTCGAAAATTCGCATTTCCACATCAATTGAATCACCGACCACAGCTACTTCCACAGGCGTCACTCGAAAAAACAAGTAACCGTCATCCATATACAAGCCACTGATGTCGGCTCCTTTCGGATTGAAGGAAGTCTTTTTGTCAATCATTTCTTGGTTGTAGATATCTCCCTTTTTGATATCCAATACTTTATTCAGCGTGTTGGCCGTGTACAAATAATTACCTGTCCAAATAATATTACGGAAGTAGTATTTTCTTCCTTCACTTACTTTGAAACGCACATCAATTTTCGAATCGCTGTAGTTAACAATTGTGTCCGAGACTATTTCCGCATCGCGAAAACCTTGGGTGTTATAATAGGATAAGAGCTTCTTCTTATCCTCTTCATATTCTGCACGAATAAATTTAGAACTATTGAAAAAATTGAGTTTTACATTCTTATTTATAAACTCCAATACTTGCCTCCAACTCGTTTTTTGAGCTGAATCAGTCAAGAACTCTTTTGCCTTTTGACGGTTGAGTGTAAGCGCTTCTCCTATGATCGCTCTATGCAATGAAATTCTCGCGTGTTCCTTGGTTTTCTTTAGCTTTCTTTTCAAAACTGAAGAAGAAACTTGATCATTGCCTTCAAACGCAACTTGGTGGATACGGACTTTTGACTTAACGTTGACATTGATTCGCAATCGAACTCCTCCTCTATTGAGTGTATCGCGCTCCTGAGTAATCTTAACTACTGTATTCAAAAAGCCTTTCTTAACAAAATGCTTTTTCACCGCCATCTCTGCATTGCGGATGGTAGCATCATTGACAATTTTTCCTCTGATCAATGTCAAATCATCTTTTAGGCTACTTTGTTTTCCCTTGCTAATTCCTTCAAAATAAAAGTCGGTCAGTCGCGGTCGTTCGGCCAATTTGATAGACAAGAAAACATTCTTCCCCTCAATACGATCCACTGATATCGTGGCGTCTCCCACTAAACCGTGTTTCCAAAGTTTGCGAATGGCACTTGAAATTCCATCTCCTGGGATTTTGATTTTGTCACCGACCTTCAAACCAGTCAATGAAACCATTGCGTTTTTATCCAGCACATTGAGACCCGTGATCTCTATCCCTGCAATGGTGTATTCTTGAGGAGTACGATAGTTCAGCTCTCCATCCTTTAAAGGTTCCTGCTCAACGGTAGCTGTCGCGCGGCTTCTTCTGAATTGCGCCAATGAAGAAGAGGCAACCAGCAGGAATAAAAAAATCAATACAAAACGGTTCATTCAATCAGGCAATAGGGGTCAGCACTTTTCCAAATCTTCTTTCTCTCTTCTGGTATTCGCATATTGCCTCATAGAGATCTTCCTTTCTAAAGTCGGGCCACAACTTTTGTGTAATATATATTTCGGTATAGGCGATTTGCCAGAGTAAAAAATTACTTATTCTCATTTCACCACTTGTTCTTATCAACAACTCTGGATCTGGAACATTCTTGGTATCGAGAAAAGAAGCAAAGAGTTGTTCATCAATTTTATCAACCCCCAACGCCCCCACTTTTACTTTCATTGCCAACTCGCTCACGGCTTTTAGTATTTCTCGTCTACCACTATAATTCAATGCAATCAGCAGCGTCAATCCAGTATTACTTTTTGTAGACTCTATTGCCTCCCTTAAATTTTCTCTACAATCTTTTGGCAATTGCCCTATATCTCCGATTGTTTTTAGCCTCACTTGATTCTTATGCAATCGCTCAATTTCCTTTTGCAGCGTATTCACCAGAAGCTCCATCAACGCGTCCACTTCTTCTTTTGGGCGCCCCCAATTTTCAGTACTAAAGGCGTAAAGAGTCAAATACTTTATACCAATTTCCCCAGCCCCCTCAATTACCTGCCTGACCGCCTCAATTGCATTGCGATGCCCAAAAATCCTAGCTGCACCTTTGTTTTTTGCCCATCTTCCGTTTCCGTCCATGATAACGGCCACATGCTCAGGCAAATTATGGTTGTCAATATGTTCTTTAAATGAAGCCACAGGGGTGCAAAAGTAGCCTTTTTTTCAAACTTTAAGCCATCAAATCGCACCCCTGATGAGGATGTCTGTCACCATGAAAAAGTTTAACGGTAAGGGCTAGTGGCACAGGGAATGTCGTAAAAAGTGTAGGTTAAGGTAATTCCTGTAAAAAAATAATTGTCGTTATCATTGGGATTGCCATACTGAAAGGTCTTGAACGAGGGATTTCCACCAGAAATGTTGTCTAAATAGTCAAAAAAGGTCTTTCGAACGCCAAATTCAAATGAAATATAATAGCGGGGATTCAGCACATATTTCATCCCGCCACCGAAGGGAATGGAAAGTTGAACATTGCTATACTCTGCATTCTTATTTGGTGTGCCCGAAATTCCAAATAGGCCGACCCCGGCAAACAAATACGGTGTGAACCTAAGCTTCCGTTTGTCATCCCTCCAATCTAAAAAGTGATACTCGAACCCACCAGAGAGCTCTAATAAAAATAAATCAAACGAAGCCGCACGTTTTACCGCTAATGGATCGGTGGGATTGTTTTTGTCGCTAGCCGCCAACTGCCCACCCGTAATTGAAGTCCGAAAACTAATGACCCGGCTAATATTTGATCGATAAAAAAGTGTTGCTGCCGGCTTTGAAGTAGCAAGATCAAAGGTGCTGACAAGATCGCCCGTGTAATTGAGTATGCCCAACCCGCCACCAATCTCTGTTCGTTGCGAAATTTGGCCTGCTACAGCTGTAGCCCAGAGCAAGGCGGATAGAAACAAAAACTTCACGACAAATCCGCGAAGCATTATCTGAACTTAGCTTTGTGGAAAGTGGCTCCTAAAACATAAGTGAGTCGAATGGAAGTGACCATATAAATGTCGTTTTGGGTAGGAGTTCCGCGCTTGTCGCCAGCCTTACCATAACCGGGTTGAACGTTCACGCCTGCTAACTCAGAGGGAATACCTCCTGATGTCGGATATGTCGCCAACTCATTTGTTCGATATGCCATTGCTTGCCCTACTTTACTCAACGTGTTCAAATCGACATAATTGCCACTTACATCATCTAAATAATCGGTGAACGTATATCGAAAACCAATATCTGCCCAAAGGTCGAATACTTCATTGATTCTAAAGCGTGCGCCAGCACCAAAAGGCACCGCAAATTGAATCAAACTGTACGAATTTCCTTCTGTTTTTAGCGGTTGCAGGTCGATCCATTGGCCAGCCTCGGGTAGTGGTTGACCATTTAAATCATTGGCGGGTGCCTGTGCTTGGGGATTGTGGTAAAAAGCAGCAAGACCTAGGTAGGCAAAAGGTGTCCATCCAACACGGCTAATATAGGTCGCAGGGTTCTCAAACAAGTCGAAATAGGCAACGGCCGAAAGTTCATGCATTCTATTCCTAAATGAAAGATTCCGTTGATATCTAAAAATATTCTCATCGTCTTTACTAGCCGATTCTTTGTCAGATCCTTGGAGGGAAGCATACAAATACTGGACTTGCAAAGTATAACGCGGTCCAAACCGATGGAATGCCGAAAGCCCAATACTAGGTGCCGTAAATGAAATGTCGGTACTAAACCTACTAGGGGTTGGCGCGAGATCTCCAAAATAGTTAAGGGCATTTATCGACAATCCCACACCAGAATATACATTCCTACTGCCAAAACCACCCTTTTTACCCCGATAGCTTGAAATTCGGTTATTATTTTTCTTGATTGCTTTGCGGTTAAGTTGCGCAATTGACTCACTAGCGACCCCCGCCAAAAACAAGATACTCAATAACGCAAAACATAACTTTCTCATAACGAGGGTGATTAGGCCAATCACAAAGTTAAAAAACTAAGTTAATCAACAAGTTGTTTTATCGTTTCTGGCAATAAAAGGTAATCTTGTTAATTCAAAGTGAGCATTAATTTCTGATATCGACTCCCCAATTGAGCTTTTGCCTCAATGTATTGAAATAGTTTTGGCTGCTTAACCGAATCAATTTAACTCTAAACTTTTCCTTCTTTATCTTCAATTTTACTGACTCATCTACTGTTTCAAACCGCGAATCGAGCGAAATAAGATACTTTTTGCTCCTTCCCTCAATATGAAAAGACAGCTCTGCATCATCGGCTAGAACAATCGGCCTGGTACCTAAGTTGTGAGGGCTAACGGCCGTTATGACGAAACTTTCAGATTTTGGATGGACAAGTGGGCCTCCGCAACTCAAAGAATATCCTGTAGATCCTGTTGGGGTGGAGACTATAATTCCATCAGACCAGTATGAATTCAACAACTCTCCGTCTACGTGAACATGCACTGTAATCATAGATGAAGTGTCCTTCTTCATAATCGTAAAATCGTTTAACGCGAAATTGAGGTTTCCAAACAACTTGGGTGTAGAAACCAAACGAAGCAGTGAGCGGCTGTCAATTGTGAAATTATTGTTCAGCAGCTCGTCAAGAGACTTTTCAACATCTTCCCTGCTGATTGTTGCTAGAAATCCCAACCGACCGGTATTGATCCCAAGAATGGGTGTTTCCGCTTTCCCGATGTAAGTGACTGATTCAAGCAATGTGCCATCTCCGCCCAATGACAGAAAGCAATCGAGTTGATGTAAATGATCGCCCTGATCAAAAGCTCTCAATTGATAATCCTGAATGCGAGAAGACTTAAACTGTTTTAAAAATTTCGAAGACACCCAAATCTCGACCTGCTTTTTTTTAAGGTGGTCCAACACTTTCTCCAGAAATCGAGACGATTTGTTTTGAAAATCTTTTCCGTGGATGCCAATGCGAGTCATTCACTAGTCTGTTAAATGTCTAAGTAGCGAAGTAGCAAATCAATTTTGTCCTTTTCTCCACTTGCCGCTGCATTTTCCTGATAACGTCCAATCACTTTGTAATTGAAGCGCTCCAGTGTTGCCGCAATTCTCTTCAAGTCTTTTTTATTGATCTTTAGCGTCAACTTTATCTTACCCTTGTCCATCGGGTCTTCGGTCATGGTACTGCTGATCACTTTCGCATTGTTCTCTTCAACATAGCGGCTTATCTCCGCCAACGAATAATCAATCAAGTCCATTGACAATACCAAGATTCCTCCGGGCATTTGTACAGAGGCGGTCTGGGCGAATGAAACCATCATGTCCTGTACGGTGATGACCCCCATATATTGCCGTTCTTCATTTAGTACAGCAACGATTTGGAGTTTGTTGTCTCCTGCTACCTTGAGTATATCGTAAAAATGTGCATCGAGTGTCACTAGGCAATCCTTCGCGACTAAATCAAAGTCGAGTAGATTTTTTTCAATATCATTTGACTCTAAAATGATCTCTTCGGAAATAAAACCCATCAACTCCCCGTCTCTTACCACGGGCAAATGGTTGCAGCGAAATTCTTCCATCCAAACAATTGCTTTGTGTGCATCGTCTGTCACCTTGAGTGGTGGGATCATGTGGTTGATTAACTCCTCCGCTATCATTTGAAGCTTTGTGAATTCTAGTTTTTTCTCACCAAAAAGTCCTCCACCATTTGGTTAAATTTTTCGGGGTGCTCCATCATAGGTGCGTGGCAACATTTATCGATAAATTTCAACTCAGACTGAGGGATCAAACGATTAAATTCATAGCCAACCATTGGTGGGGTGATGGTATCGTTCAGTCCCCAAACCAAGAGAGTGGGAATTTTTATTTTCGGTAATTCCAGCGCCAGATTATTTCGTTGAGCCGATTTTGCAATGGCAACGATGCGCATACATTTCGGAATACTCTTGGTTGTCTCAAAGACTTCGTCTACCAGCTCTTTTGAAGCAACGTTTGGATCATAAAAAGTATAGGCTACTCTTTCACGGATGTAGTCGTAACTGCCTCTGCGAGGGTAGGAACCCCCCATCGTATTCTCAAAAAGGCCAGAGCTGCCAGTCAACACTAATTTGGTCACTTTTTCTGGGTTCTTTAGTGTATAGAGTATCCCTACATGCCCCCCGAGAGAATTGCCCATGATCACCATCTTATCCAACTTCTTCATAGCCACAAAACGCTCGGTAAATTCACGAAGACCTTCTAGGCCTGCTTCCTTAATCGGCATTTCGTAGATAGGGAGCATTGGAATAATCACCCGAAAATGCTTTGAATAGTGATTGACCACAGCCTCCCAATTACTCAGCGCGCCAAAAAGTCCATGCAATAGCATTAGCACCTCCCCTTTGCCTTCATCTACATACTTAAAATCATTTTCCTCCTTTACCTGTAGCGGCATACCTGTCTATTTGATGAAAAGTAACTAAAAAAAACTCGAACCCTAGAACTGCCTGAAGATTTCTTTGAAAAAAGGGATGAATTGGCTCAAATACGAAGACATCTCCTGTGCCGCATTTTTAGTGGCAGGGTAAAGAAACGATCCTTTGATCCAATCTGCAGGGATACTAATGTGGAGCGAATCGCTAAGCCAAAAAATTACACTTGAACAAAAGACGTATTTGACAACCCCAAGTAGTGCCCCGGCAACAGCATCTACTTTGCCCAAAAAAGTGTCATCGAGCGAGTTCTTTACTCGTCTGCCTAAAAACAAAGTCAGCACTAATACCAAGACGAAAACAATTGAAAAAGCGATATAGGGGAGAAACTTCTTGTCGGCATTGAATTCGCGCTGCAGAAATTCAATGCCAAAGCTCATCAGCTTAAACCCAAGGAAAATGCCCAATACAATAGCCACCAAAAAAAACAGTTCCATTAAAAATCCTCTTCGGTAACCAAGAAAAGCGCCTAACGCCAGGACGAGCCCAAGCGCGATGTCAATTTTGCTCAAGACGCAAGCAATTTTTTTACAAGCTCTGATATCAATTTGCCATCGGCTTTGCCTGCTAATTGTTTTGTGGCGACACCCATTACCTTACCCATATCTTGCGGGGTTTTGGCTCCGACCTGTTCCATAATTTTCTTTAGCTCGTCAGCAATCTCTGATTCAGAGAGTTGTTTGGGTAAATAGCGGCTGATTACACTTAGTTCGAGTAACTCTTTCTGGGCTAAGTCTTCTCTGCCTTCTTTCTGAAATATTTCAGCCGATTCCTTCCTTTGCTTCGCGGCCTTCATGAGGAGCTTTCCTTCTACATCGCTGGCAATATCACCACTTCCCCCCTTTTCCGTCTCGGCCAGTAGGATCATTGACTTAATGCTACGAAGGGCCGTCAGCTCGTCTTTATTTTTTGCCAACATGGCCGCTTTGATGTCGTTGTCTATTTGTGTTTTTAAACTCATACCAATTGATTTTGGTGGCAAAGTTACATTAAGAATTGTCGAAGAAAAAAGAAGTCAATTTCCACAGTCGTTCAAAGATGTAATACCTTTGAAGTGGTATGACAAGACTATCTGTAAACATTAATAAGATTGCTACCCTACGCAATGCGCGGGGCGGAAATAATCCAAACGTAGTGCAAGTGGCCACGGACTGTGAACGTTTTGGCGCGCAGGGAATCACGGTACATCCACGACCCGATGAACGCCATATTCGATTTCGAGATGTGCTTGACTTAATGACCGTTGTTAAGACCGAGTTCAACATAGAGGGTTATCCAGACGAACGATACTTGGAACTCATTCGAACAGCAAAACCGGCACAAGCCACGTTGGTACCTGATAAGCCTGACGCCATCACATCTAATGCCGGCTGGGACACGATTTCGCACCAAGCATTTCTAAAAGAAGTGGTTGAAGAAATTCAGAAAAATGGTGTACGTGTTTCTATTTTTGTTGATGCCGATACCAGAATGATCGAAGGTGCAAAAAAAACAGGGGCAGACAGGATTGAGCTTTATACAGAACCCTATGCGGCTGGCTATCACGCCAACCGAGAACAAGTTGTTAAGCCATATATTGCCGCTGGAGACCTTGCCCACGAGCTAGAATTGGGAATAAATGCAGGGCACGATTTAGACCTAAAAAATCTTTCCTACTTGAAACAATCTTTACCCTACTTAGATGAGGTGTCGATTGGTCATGCATTGGTCTGCGATGCGCTGTATCTTGGCCTCGAAAATACAATACAGTTATATCTTCGAGAGTTGCAGTAGGTCAGAAGACTTCTCCGAGATTTACAAATACTCCCTGCGAACCGCCTTGTCCAAAGCCATAGTCGATACACACATTGGCTCTTGAATACTTATTGAATTTGATTCTTAGGCCGGCTCCCGCACCCACAGCAATAGAATCAAAGTTGTTGGCCGGCCAGTTACTAACTGATTGAGCGTTGCCGAAAACCACTCCTCCTAATAGGCCATTGCGCAAAATCTTAAAGCGATATTCAGATTCTAAATAAACCAGACTTTTGCTTCGAAAGCGTCCTTGAATATAGCCTCTTCCAAGGTTGCTGCTAACGTCCCAACCCGTAGCGGGCAAATCCAGATAGGGGGCGTTACCTCCGAACGTAAACCAGTTGTAACTCCAAAAAGCCAGAATGTTTTCACTCGTTTTTGGAAAAGGTACATACTTACGCATATCTACCAAAGCCATTTGCCAGGGTCCATCACTTCCCAAAAAAGTAAAATTTGTGCGGTAAACTACGTTCATAAATTTACCTCCCTGTGGATTAATTGAATTAACCCGATTGTCAAAAAGAAGATTGACTAGCAGACCGGTTGAGTTAGATTGTTTGGTTACCCCGTACCCATTAATCTCGTCAAGAACATTTTGATTGGCATTTGTTGGTTCGATTGTTTGCACAATATCATAGTGATAATCCCAAGCGATGCCAGCACCCGCATACCAGTTGGGGCGAAAACTTTTTAAAACTGTTTGATGAAGGCGTATGTAGGAATACGTTTGATCCACAGAGCCGGCCAAGCTAGATGAACTGCCCAAGCCGTAAGTCTTTTGTGGGTACCAATAATAACGCCAGTCTGATACTATATTGAATTTGTTATTTTTTGTCCAAAGGTTATTTTGAACTCGAAACACAAACTGCTCTTTTTGGGTGTATAGAACATCTGTATAAATAATTGAAATCTTCTGATCTCTTAATTCGCTCGCATAAAAAGCAAAGTCACCAACAAAGATGGCGGAGGCTCCACTTGTAAGTGAGTACCCAACAGATGGTGCCCCTGAAAAGTAAACACGCCCTGATTTCTTGTCCAACGAGTCGTGTTTGGAGGCCCACTTTGTGTTTAAAATACCGCTTAACACATCAATGGCGTCTACATCTGTCTTTTTTGCCAACAGTGAATCTTGTGCTTTTGAAAATAGAAAGAAAAAGCCAAGCAATAGCAAAAGACAAAAATGCTTCATGAATCTGTTTTGGGTTTGACAATCGCCAATCCCGGTAGTTTAAAACGCCAAAATAGGGCAACAAGTTGGATTCCCCTATTTTATTATCTGCTACTGGGTTTGATTCCAAACGTCCCTTGATTTTCTTTGTCTGCAAGACTACCTTTTTTGATTATGTCCCTACAATATCTTTGTCAAAAGATTATGAAAAAGGTCTCCGCACTAACGCTCCTTCTGTTCAACTGCGCTTTTTTGTTTGCTCAAAAGCCCGTTGTTTTTTCAACAGCCGAGGGCGGTCTTCGAGTATACGATCCGGTTGCTTATTTTACTGGCTCGAAGCCAACCAAAGGGAAGGATGAACTTACGTTTAGTTATCAAGGCGCTATTTGGCATTTTGCTACGTCCAAAAACCTCTAGATGTTCGAGGCCGATCCTGAGAAGTTTGCCCCTCAATTTGGAGGTAACTGCGCTTTTGGCATGAGCAGATGCTATAAAGCCGATACTGAGCCAGGCGCTTGTACCGTTGTTGATGGCAAGCTTTACGTGAACTACAACCTGTCCGTGCGTACCGAATGGAACAAGAAGCAGTGCGAGTACATTGAGAAAGCCAGCAACAATTGGCCTGTAACAAAGGGAAAGTGAACGCCATTTGACGAAAATGGCTTCTCGCCAAGAATATCTTAAACCAAGGCACGCTAGCTTCAATTTTATTTTTGGTTCGAGATTGACAATTCCTTTATAAAAAAAGAAGAAGCTTACTATATTGCGGTATCCAAAAGGCGCGTATGAACATTTATTTAGTAGAAGACGATTCTATTTACGCTGAATTCATCAAGAAATCGCTTGCCCAAAATCAAGCCTATAAAATCAGCCATTTTTTATCGGCCGAAGACGCGCTGAAATCGGTAAAAAATAGCTTTCCCGATGCCATTGTGATTGACTACAAGCTTCCAGGCATGAGCGGGATTGAACTCTACGAGAGCATCAAAGATAAAATAAGTGATGCCCACAAAGTGATCATGCTAAGCGCTATAGATGACGGCAATATGGTTCTTGGTTTTATTCAGAAAGGTGTGAGAGACTATGTGATCAAAGATGAAAATGTAATCGAATCATTAGTGGCAGTCCTTGAAGGAAAGGATGACGATTATCTTTTTAACTAGGTAGTTTCTTTTTTAGTTTTACCATAAAAGTGGTGCCCTCGTGACTACTTTCGCATTCGATGGATCCATCCATCTTATCTAAAATCGTTTTCACGATCCATAATCCAAGTCCGGTTGAACTTTCTCCGCCAGTTGGCCGAGCCGTCAGCCGCTGGAGCTTATGGTATAATTTGGATTGATCCTCTGCGCTGAATCCAGGCCCTTCATCCCGAATGGCTGTACATACACTTTCGCTTTGGTCTGTTATATCTACGAAAACCTGTCGTCCGGGTTCGGTAAACTTAAGCGCGTTGGATAGTAGATTCTCAAACACCCGTGTGAGATATAATTTGTCAGCAATAAGAATAGCTTGAGCTGGAGCATTATAATGAAATTTGATTCCTTTTTTTTCCGCCAGTATCTGATAGTTTTTGACAAGACCACCAAGTAACGTAACCAAATTTAGTTTCTCGTTGAAAAACTCTATCCCTTTATCCTCCAGACGCCTATTGTCAAGAAGGTTTCTAATCATTCCTAAGCCATCTGCAACAACTTGATGTATCTTGTTGAGGTAATCCCTTTGATCCGGGGTAAAGTTCTCGGGCGAAAGACCTATCAAATGCACTAACGCAAAGATGCGGTTAAATGGCCCCTTCAAGTCATGGGAAACAACGCCAATAATTTGTTTGTTCTGAAGGAAAAGGTCTTCTAATTCGTTTTTATGTTGCTCTAGAAGGCTGAATTGTGCATTTATCTCCTCGCGTTGCCTTGAGATGATTTGGTTTTTTTGTCTCAGTTTCATTGCAGCAAAAAATAGCCAACAGAGAGCCACTATCAAAAAGCCAATGATTACGACTAGGCCAGTATTTATCATTTTCTGTGGCAACAATATCTATTTGCTCAACTTCACTTCTTGGCTGTATTTGACGGGGACTTTTATCATAACCCCACGAGCCTTAACGCGTAAATACCCGGTCATCTCAATTTGATAAGATTTGCCGCCAAAAAAACCGATCACGGCATCGATTAATCCAAATTCTTTGACGTCAAGTTTTGCTTCAAGCGGCACAGTAAAATCGGAATTTCCCCGAACGAGCAATTCCATTTGCTGATCTACCAAAGCTGCCTTTTTCCCGTCAACCAACACCTCGACTTTAATTTCTTTTAATGTAGCCTTTAGTTTATTGGGGTTGAAAAAAATTGCATCTCCTTTTAATACCGGATTTCCGCCAAGGCCGACATCGAGTGTTAGGTTATTAACTGACCTAAAGACTACTTGCTCTTTCGGCACACAGGCCCAGACCAAAAAAGCCAAAGAAATACAACCAAAAACTCTACTATTGTTTATTCGCATATCGCCCAAAGTTAAAGCATGCTGTTAAATTTACATGGTGAATAATGAACTAACTTCCCAATTAAACAAACTCGCTGACCAAATTGCTGAAAATAGCTTTGCCGTCATTGATGATTTTCTATCAAACGAAGAAATTGACAGGATTCTTGCGCTGCAGGGATTCAAGAACGGGTTATTGCAATTTAAAAAGGCCGGTATTGGCAAAAATCAGGATAAACAAATCAACGAAGCAATTCGGGGTGATTATATTCAGTGGATCGATCCGAACAATGCCGAGCCTCCATTACTAACTTACCTTGGTAAACTTGAACAAATGATTGCTTTTGTTAACCAAAGTCTCTTTCTAAGTTTAAAGGACTGCGAGGTGCATCAAACGATCTATCCCGTTGGCAGTTTTTATAAACGTCACCTCGACCAGTTCAAGAAAGACGATCACCGAAAGCTATCGGTCATCTGTTACTTAAATAAAGATTGGAAAGAGGCCGATGGTGGTCAATTAAGAATGTTCATCGGCCATGAATCCAAAGATGTTCTTCCCGTAGCAGGAAGATTAGTATGTTTTCGAAGTGATCTCTTGGAGCATGAAGTCTTGCCAGCTACTAGAGAGCGATTGAGTTTGACCGGATGGCTAATCGATAAAATAGGGTAAACTAAAATCATCCCGTCCTTTTCTTTGATAACTGCGAATCAAAATCTTCTATATTGCCAATCAAACATTCAACTCACCTAACAATATTAAAAAATGAAAATCACGTTACTCTTACTTCTATTCTTGTGTTCCATTTCTACGTATGGACAATCTGATAAAGCCCGCCAAACTATTAAGGCAAAAGCAACAGAAATTGAAAAGAAAGTAATTGCATGGCGCAGAGATATCCATGAGCATCCTGAATTGGGCAATCGAGAATTCCGGACGGCAGAGTTAATTGCAAAGCACTTGCAATCGCTAAGTATTGAAGTAAAAACAGGTGTTGGAAAAACAGGTGTGGTGGGCTTGTTAAAAGGTGGCTTACCAGGCCCTGTGGTTGCGTTGCGTGCCGATATGGATGCCCTGCCTGTTTATGAAAAAAATGATTTACCTTTTGCTTCTAAAGTGACTACCGAATACAACGGTCAGCAAGTAGGCGTGATGCATGCCTGCGGCCATGATACACATGTGGCCATGTTGATGGGTGCGGCAGAAATACTTGCTTCAATGAAAAAAGATTTGAAAGGCTCTGTAAAATTCATTTTTCAACCCGCTGAAGAAGGCGCGCCTAAAGGAGAAGAAGGCGGAGCAGCACTAATGGTAAAAGAAGGTGTGATGGAGAACCCTAAAGTAGATGTTATCTTCGGGCTTCACATCAGTTCGGAAGATGAAGTTGGCACCATTAACTATCGTCCGGGTGGCACTATGGCTTCGGTAAACGATCTAAAAATTACAGTGAATGGAAAGCCTTCGCACGGGGCACAGCCGTGGGCGTCTGTAGACCCAGTTCTGGTGTCTGCACAAATCATTACCAGTCTTCAGAGTATTGTGAGTAGAAATGTGAATGTTACGGAGAATCCCGCAGTGGTAACAATTGGTGCTATTCATGGTGGCAATCGCAGCAATATCATTTCGGAAAAAGTGGAAATGTTGGGAACGGTTCGAACACTCAATTCAGAAGATGAAAAAATGGTAATCCAGCGCATCAATGAAATTGCCACGCATACTGCGCAGGCAGCAGGAGCGACTGCCGTTGTGGAACTTCCGTACAGTATTCGCTACCCGGTAACTGTCAATGATGTCGGTTTGACCAACCGGATGCTCCCATCCGTGCAAAAATCTGCGGGCAAAGAAAATGTAAAACTTGTTCCGGCTCAAACCGGAAGTGAAGACTTCTCTTACTTTGCTGAAAAAGTACCTGGCTTGTTTTTGTTTTTAGGCGGAATGCCTAAAGGGACTGACCCTAAAAATGCCGGACCGCATCACACGCCACAATTCATTATTGACGACAGCGGTCTCACACTTGGTGTGAATACACTTTGCAATTTGGTGGTGGATTACTCAAATGGAAAATAACAAGTTTCTGGTTTCTAGTTCCCAGTTGCCTGTAACTTGTAACCGGGAACTTGCAAACTCTATTCACTCCGTCCTCAAACTATTGACCGGATTGGCCAATGCCGCATTGATAGCTTGATAACTGACCGTAGCCAGTGTTATTACCAAAGCTCCCATTCCTGCCACTGCAAATACCCACCAGGAGATATCAGTTCGATATTCATATTTCATCAGCCAGTTGTTCATCATATAGAACGATAGAAGGCTTGCGATTAGAAAGGAAATAGTCACCAATAAAACAAAATCACGCGACAACATTTTCCATAAGGTAAACACAGACGCGCCCATTACTTTCCGCACTCCTATTTCTTTGGCTTTCTGCTCTGCTACAAAAGAGGCTAATCCGAAAATACCAAGGCAGCTGATAAAGATGGCAAGCGCAGCAAAAAAACTTGCGAGTTTTCCGATGCGCTCTTCATCTCCAAATTTGCGAGCATAGTCTTCATCTACAAACTTGTATTCAAAGGGTGCATCAGGATTATACTTTTTAACAACTGTTTCTATTTTGCTTATTGCTTCACGTGAAGCCATTTCTGGATTAATTTTCATAATAATTACATTGCCACCGTCCTTTGAAATATGGAACATGGACGCTCTCGCAGGTTCGTAAGGAGATTCTACTACCATGTCTTTAATGATGCCGATGATCGTATACGGCTTCCCCTCCCATGTCAATGTTGCTCCCACCGTTTTTTTGAACCCTAAAAATTTTTCGGCTGCTTCATTAATGACAAAGGCATTGGAGTCGGTAGAAAATTCATGAGAAAAATCACGGCCTTCTTTGAACTGCCAGCCAATGGTTTTTCCATACTCATGGGTGATTCCATTATTCGGAAAATCTACCGCCAAGGCGGGATCCTTTCCCTCCCACTCGAAACCACCATTGGTATTCCACACCTGCGTAACCGGACTGCCCGACTCCGCCATTTCAACAATGGCACCTGAACTCTTCAGCTCATTTCTTACAGCCTCAAAATGCTTATGCAAATCCTGAGTTGTCAAAAACATATTGATCAATCCATTTCGCTCATACCCAATCGGTCTGTTCTTCGCAAATTGAATTTGATTAAACACAACGATCGTTCCGATGATAAGCGTAACCGAGACAGAAAACTGCACCACCACTAAAACTTTTCTAGGAATGGACGCAAATCTTCCCACTCGAAATGTGCCCTTTAAAACTTGAACGGGATTGAACGAAGACAGATAAAGTGCAGGGTAACTTCCCGCAATGATGCCCGTGAGCAAACTGAAACAAACTCCGGCTGCCCAAAACACAGGGTTGAATACCGGGAGTGTCAATTTTTTGTCGGCCACCTGGTTGAACATTGGCAACATGAGTTGCACTAGCAACAACGAAACAAGAAATGCTAAAAACGCTACCACTAATGATTCGCTAAAAAATTGGCTCACCAATTGCGCGCGAACCGAACCTATAGACTTACGGATGCCTACTTCTTTTGCTCTGCGCTCTGAGCGGGCTGTACTTAAATTCATAAAATTGATACACGCAAGCATCAGTACAAACATGCCGATGATACCGAATAGCCATACAAACTCAATCCGTCCGCCAACATTGACCCCGTTTTTAAATTCACGATACAAATGCCATTGGCTCATGGGCAACAGAAAAACGACAGGCTTGTATTTCCGATCTCCCTCGTCTTTGAGTTTGTTGAATTTAACATCCTTGATTTTTGCAGAAACTAATGACATGTCGGCCTTGTCTGTGAGTTGAGCAAATGTCTGAGTGAAATTACTTCCCCAGGGATTCTCCATCTTCTTGATCCATTCATTGGAAATGATGTATAAATCCCATGGCAACAAGTAATTCATGTTGCGAAAGAAAGTATTGTAGGGTAAGTCTTCGTAAACCCCTGTCACTTTTACATCGTGCTTATTGTCAAGTCGCATGACTTGGTTGATGGGATCGATATCTCCAAAATAAGCCCTCGCAGTTGACTCTGATAGTAAAATCGAATACGGTTCTTTCAATCCATCCCGCGTGCCTTTTAGCATTTTCAACGTAAGCATTTCAGTCACTTCGGGCTCAAAGAAGTAACCGTCTTTATTGAATTTCTTTTCACCAAAAGAAAGGATATGGGTGCTATTCCACGATGCCTGCAGCACATACTTGAAGTCGCTGCCAAAATTGTTGCGTATCTCTTCTGCCATTTGATACGGATTTGATATTTGTGACTGCACGACTCCGTTGTAAACGTTGTGCTGCCACACCTGAGCGATACGGTCGTAGTTTTGATGATACCTGTCATAGGAGAGTTCATCCCATATCCACAAACCGATGAGAATGGCTACGGCCATGCCGGATGCCAAGCCTGCTATGTTAATAAAAGAATAGCCTTTTTGCCGGATCAGGTTTCGGAAGGCGATTTTGAAATAGTTTTTAAGCATCGATAATGTGGGTTATTCTGGGAGTACAGGATATACTTCACAAAACGCCAGAGGTTGCAGGATTCTGATAAAAAATTTATCCCCTACGAAGAAATTCCTATTACGGTATTAGCTCATTGCAAGCTTTGCGTAAGCGGCACTAGTAGCGAAAGTCATTCGTTTAGTACCTAACAACTTTCTTAACCGTCCTTCCTACATCGGTATGTATAGCAATGAAAAATACACCAGTTGGAAATACCGACATGTCAAGCTGAACATACTTTTCTTGATATATATCTGAGTATAGAGGACTACCCAATTGATTAAATACATCAATGCGATTGATAATTGAAGAGGATTCGATTTGTATATTGTTTTTTGTTGGATTTGGAAATAGCAAAACACTACTTGTTAACTCGATCGGCTCAATGCTAGTAATTGTCGAAATTTCGAATTCAGTAGTACTAAAGCTAGAACCCGAGTATGCGTTATCGATAGCCTGAACTGAAACGCTATAGTGTCCATCTTCTAAATTATTGTATAACCACGAGGTTCGATGTCCAGCATTGCCTGGTATAAAATACTTTCTATTTCCATTCTTGTTTGAATAACTATCTATGATTATTGAATCATTTCGGGTTAGCTGAATATTATAAGTCAAAGACCTTGTAGGGGTAGTATCATCGGATGAGGCTTGCCATATTATTTTAATTTCCTTCCCTTTCAACTCAACCTGAAGTGATTTAGGTGCTGATGGTTGTAAATTCTTTTTGCTCCACCCTTCTGCCGAATTGTTTTTGTAAATCAAAATCCGCGAGTCCGCAAAACTTACTTCACCCGCAATTGCCACGTCTATATCCCCATCTCCTTCAATATCACCAATGGCCATTCCGCCTGATTGATGTGAACGAGGCGTTTCGTATAAAATCATTTTCTCAAGTCCCGCAATTGACCTCCTGAAAAAATTAACGGAATTTGTATCCGCGCTACGTGGATCGCCATAGGTTATTAAATCAAGACCTCCATTATTATCAAAATCAATCAATCCTAAATGAGCTTCTGCAAGGAGGCTTTTAAAAGGCTTATTCTGCTTGGTAAAAATGCCCTGATTATTGACAATTACGTCACTACTACCCTCTCCATTACTACAGCTTGTAATTCCAGACCATATCAAATCGCTATCACCGTCATCGTCATAATCTCCCCACGCTATTTCACCACTAAATTCGAAGGGAAATTCGCCACTTAAAGCACGTATACCAGTGTCAAGTCTTTCAAAATTCAAACCTGAATTGTTTTTGTAGACAATCAGGCGGTATTCAGAACAAGAAATCTGTTGAATGAATAGAAAGTCCATAAAGCCGTCTTGATTGTAGTCAAACCACGGGTTTGATCCGGCTACCACTCCTTCAAAAACTATGTCTGTTTTGGCAAATTTGAAATGTCCATCATTTTTCAAGATTCTTGCTTTCTTCTTTTCCCCAGGTTCTACTTTCGCTTGTACAATCAAGTCAAGATCGGTATCATTGTCATAGTCAGAAAAATGAAAAGCCCCGTACCACTGACTACTTAGTAAATTGTCACTAACAATGGTTGAGGTGAAGCTCTTAGCTTTATTGCTAACAAAAAGCTGTACTTGAGGCTTGAAGTCCTCTTCGAACTTTATCAATAAATCTAACCACCCATCTCCGTTGACGTCCAACCATTCAGATGCTGAATTATACTCCATCATTGGAAACCTTTGATTGAAAAGTAAGTACTGACCATTGTCAAATATGTATAATCGAGACTCACTAATTTTATCATCGCGGAAAGCAACAAATAAATCTAGGTCATCGTCATTGTCAAAGTCCACCAAGACTGGAAAACTTCCAGTGCCTTTTACCTCTAACCAGGTAGCTTTTTCAAAAGGCAATGGTATATTGGATACCTGGTAAACATGAGCTTCACCTGCCCTTGGCGGATTATAACCAGTATAGATGGATGCCTGTGCATCAGGCGCTCCAATTATTAAGAATCCATCGTTTAAATCGATAGAGTTGCCAAATTTTTCTGCTTGAAAATTAGTATAAGAAGGGCCATAAATCTTGACTCCTTCGGACCATTTACCTGATAATCCCTTTACGTATGTAAATGCATTGGTGGCTAGATGATCACCCTGAGAAACGACTGCAATACTATTGGCAAGCGCCACATCATGAGCAAAGCTATTGGCAGATGGAGAGGGTATTCGTTGGGGAGAACCCCATTGACCGTTTGCCTTTTGAAAAAAATAAACCACTCCATAATGTTCTTCCATTTCGGCACCGATCACTAAATCGTCCCCATATACGTCTAACGACCAACCAAAAGTAGCATTTGGTACTCGGCTTGGTGAAACAATTTTCTGCTTTTCTTCCCAAGTTCCAGATTCGTTCTTCTTAAAAAAATAGACCGCGCCATGATTATACTCTGTTTTGCTGTGATTATTTTCATAGGGTGCGCCAACAAAAATCTCATCATTCTGGATAGCGACAGAAAGGCCAAAAAAATCATCTCGGTCGAAATCAGAAGCCATCAATTTTTGTTTCTCAATCCAACTGCTACCATTACCTTTTTCAAAAACATAAACAGCTCCCTCCTGATATTCTATTGATTTCCCTGGAGACGAAACTACAATAGTGTTTCCCCAGATGGCTACTTTAGATCCGAACTTGTCAAGACCATTTGGATCAAATGGAGCTAGTCGCTGAATTTCATTCCACTTTCCTTGACTATCAAGCTTAAAAATAAAAGCAGACCCAGCAGTTAGAAATGGTCCACCTTGGCTTCCAACAACCAACAAGCTATCACTAATAGCAAGCGAAGTGGGCACAATAGGATATTGTGAATCCGAACTTTGAATCCCTTGAATTAAGATATGCTGATTATTAATGGAGTTTTTTTTATAAATATAAACTGGCCATTTATTCTCTCCGGCAGAACCGGATGAACCTACCGCAGCATAATTTTTACTGATAGCAACTATTCTTCCAAAGTTGTCATTTACCTCCTGTTTAACTGCCTTTAATAAGCTTCTCTCTTCCCATGTTTGGGCATAACAAACCGATATCAGAGTAAAAAAGAAGGCGATTTTTAACGTAAAAAAAACTATTTGATAGGCTAGTCTAATCATAAATTTGCGAAATGAGTTTCCAAAATTATGAAATTGGACGCACAAAAAACTAGATGATAAACCTTTATCATAATTCCATGTCAGTCCGTTAAGTCGAAGCAACTACTACTATCAAAAAGAAAAGAATTCCTTTCGGCCAAACGCAACCCATGTTGACCTTTCAACTTCATTGAGCCCTTTACAATACAAGAAGTAGCATTGTAATCAAAATACCTATGAATTACCGTATCGAAAAAGACACCATGGGCGAGGTGCAAGTACCTGCCGACAAATACTGGGGCGCACAAACGGAGCGCTCGCGCAATAATTTTAAAATCGGACCTGATGCTAGCATGCCCAAGGAGATTATCCATGCCTTTGGGTATTTGAAAAAAGCAGCGGCTATGGCCAACCACGAGTTAGGGGCGCTTGCCGCAGACAAGAAAGATTTGATAGCTACGGTTTGCGATGAGATTGTGGCCGGAAAATTAGACGATCAATTTCCTTTGGTAATCTGGCAGACAGGCTCGGGCACGCAAAGCAATATGAACGCGAACGAGGTGATCGCCTATCGCGCACATGTATTGAGTGGCGGCAAACTGACGGACGAGAAAAAGGTATTGCACCCGAATGACGATGTGAACAAGTCGCAATCCAGTAATGACACCTATCCTACGGCCATGCACATTGCTGCTTACAAGCAAGTGGTAGAAATTACCTTGCCGGGATTACAAAAACTGCGCGACTATGGATGCCACTCCACTTACCCTTGGTCAGGAATTTGGTGGTTATGCGCAACAATTAGATAACGGTATTCGCGCTATCAACAATTCGTTAGGAATGATTAGTGAATTAGCATTGGGTGGTACTGCCGTAGGCACGGGGTTGAATACCCCAAAAGGCTATGATGTATTGGTGGCGAAAAAAATTGCAGAGCTGACGGGTCTTCCTTTTGTAACCGCACCCAATAAGTTTGAAGCCCTGGCAGCACACGATGCAATGGTGGAACTCTCCGGGGCTTTAAAACGTGTAGCCGTTTCATTGATGAAAATTGCCAACGATATTCGCATGTTAAGCTCAGGCCCACGCAGCGGTATTGGTGAAATTATTATTCCTGATAACGAACCCGGTTCGTCCATTATGCCCGGGAAAGTAAACCCTACCCAACCCGAAGCAATGACGATGGTGTGCGCGCAGGTAATGGGCAATGATGTGGCCGTAACCATTGGTGGATCGAATGGTCACTTTGAACTGAACGTATTTAAACCAGTAATCGCTGCCAATGTATTGCAAAGTGCGCGTTTGATTGGCGATGCGTGCGTTTCTTTTAATGATAAATGTGCGATTGGTATTGAGCCTAACTTGCCCATCATCAAACAACACATGGAAAACTCGTTGATGTTAGTAACCGCATTGAATACACACATTGGTTATGAGAATGCAGCTAAGATTGCCAAGAAGGCTCATAAAGAAAACAAAACACTGCGCGAAGCAGCAGTAGAATTAGGCTTACTTACCTCCGCACAATTTGATGAGTGGGTAAGGCCGGAGAAGATGGTTTGATGTTAGAATTAGCACCGTGAGTCTATTTTGCGTTGTTTTAAAATTGTGTATTTTGCAGTATGAAGTCTACGATAAAAAAACTCACCCCTAAAAGTTGGGCTTTATCTGGTGATCCCATTTCTGAAGATCAATTAAAAGAAGCGATCAAAAAAACAGAAAGAGGTCAATTTTACTCTGTTGAAGAATCAAAGAAATTGATTAAAGGATGGAGGGAACAAAAGCACTTGAAGTAGTTGTCTCGAGGCAGTTTAACATTGATTTATACGAAGTTTTCGAATATGGTGCAGAGACATTTGGGTTTACCCAAGCAAAAATATATGAAGGTGAGATTTGGCGATTAATTGAAGGGCTTTCTACAAACTATCTGCTTTTTCCGGAGTGTCGTTATATTCCGACTAAGTCTAAAATATATCGATGGATTATTTTAGACTCTCATTTGCTCATTTATCGAGTAACCAAAACGAAAGTTCAGGTGCTACGATTAATCCACTCTAAGCGAAGCATAACCAAAGTAAAAACCGTCAGAAAAATCAGACTCTAAAATTGTCAGCTATTGATTCTATGACGATTTAACGGTTTATACCGATGACCCTTGAACACGTAGCCATCTGGACGGAACACTTGGAAGAGTTGAAAGATTTCTATGTGAAATACTTTGACTGTGTGCCAAAAGAGAAATACACCAACGAGAAAAAACAGTTTCAAAGTTACTTTCTCAGTTTTCAATCGGGCGCACGGCTGGAGTTGATGCAGATGGTAGGGGTACCTGCGAATACGAATGATCGGGTCGTTGCCCAACATCAAGGTATCATTCATTTGGCTTTTGGTGTAGACACAATGGATCGAGTAGATGAAAAAGCAAAGCAATTAGCGAATGCTGGTTTCCTTATTCTGAGTGGGCCACGAAAAACAGGCGATGGCTATTACGAATTTGAAACACTCGACCCTGACAATAATCGCTTGGAGGTGACAACTTTCTTTAAAGAATCCTAATAATATAGATTACTTAAGGATCGTTATGTCAGACCTAACCTCCTCAAAAATGCGATATATCCTACTACCGCTTTTAATTGTTGTCAGCATTCCACTAATAGCACAAACATCCGACTTCGGATTTCCAATTCACCAGATAAAATCAATTGACCCCTCTCAAACTGATTTTGTTGACCTTGAACCTTTAAAAGAAGCCCTGAAAGACAAAAGAATTGTCTTGTTAGGCGAGCAATCGCATGGGGAGGGCGCAACGTTTCAAGCCAAAGTCAGGCTTATAAAATTTCTACATGAGCAGCTAGGTTTTAACATTTTGAGTTTTGAAAGTGGGCTTTACGATAACTACAAAGCCAATGAATTATTAAACACAAACTTTACAAACAACCCCCTCAAGCAAAGTATTTTCGATATCTGGTCAGAATCCAAAGAGTTGGTGCCGCTGCTCGAATACATTAACACGCAGCGCAAGAGTTCAACTCCATTACTCGTAAGTGGTTTCGATTGTCAGGCCGATAATCTCTTCAAAGAAAATTATTTGTCGGACTTAAAAGAGCTTTTAAAGGATTCGCAATCTTTAACTGAATCAGACTATCAGCCTCTACAAGAAGTGATTGAAGGCGATGCAGAATTTGTGGCCAGTGATGCTGCCGATTCCGCCCGATTTTTCACTTCGGCACAAAGAATCTTGAAAGCATTTGATACGCTTCCCAGCAAAGAAACGATTCATGTTAAAGTAATGCACCAAGTGTTGATCAGTTGGTTGGCAATGGTTCAATACGAGATGGATGTGATGAATGGCAAAGAGATAAAAGTCCAGAATCCACGCGATTTGCAAATGGCAAAAAATTTAATTTTCCTTTCTACACTTTATCCCAATAGCAAAATCATTTGTTGGGGCGCCACCTATCATTTTGCAAATCAAATTCAATTGCACCGAGCCACAACCTTAAGTAGAACATTTGCCCATCGGCTAGATAGTTTAGAAAAAAATCATGAGCCGACCTATTTTGATAAGTTGTTGGAGGGCGCTGTGCCTATGGGACAAGTGTTAAAAAATTATTTTGGTGACAACGTTTATAGCCTCGCCTTTTCGTCTTTTGAGGGAAGTTTTGGAATGCTTGGCTTTCCACCCAAATCGCTCAAGCCGATTGAGCCACCTGCCAAAAGCATTGAAAGATATCTGGTTGATAAGAACCTTGATTTTGCATTCGTGGATTACAGCAACAACAGAAATGCTGATTATTTTTATTGCTCGGCATTGGGCAACTTACCTTTAGAAGCAGCTTGGCCAAAAATTGTAGACGGACTTTTCTTTATCAAGCATTCATACCCGCCATCGATTCCGGTGGCAAGTGATACAACCAATTCAGTACCCATTAAGGTCACTAACCCAACGGTTCAACGAAAACCAATAAAGGCATCTGTGAAGAGAGTCACCGACAAAAGCACCAAAGAAGGAGTTGCTTACGCCACTGTTTCATTGATGAATACCTCAAAAGGGGTGGCTTGCAATTCTGTTGGTGAGTTTGCCTTCAATTGGAAATCGAGCCCGGCAGATAAATTAGTAATTTCTTCTATCGGCTATTTTTCTGATACAGTATCTGTTTCGGAATTCAAGAGAAGCAACAAGTTTGAACTAATCCCTCGCCAATATGAATTGGAGGCGTTGGAGATTCGCGCGAAATCCCTTTCGGCCAAGGAGATTTTAAAAAAAGCCGAAAAGAACATTTCATCAAATTATTGCCAACTTCCACACCAGCAAGAATTTTTCTTCCGAGTAAAGGAATATCAAAATGATGCGGTGACGTTCAACGAAGAAGCTTCCACAATGGTGTACAATCAAGACGGATACGCACCCTCATCTACTATTCAAAAAAAGTTAAAGGGAGAAATTTTGCAGTTCCGGAATACCACCCAAAATCAGGAAAAAGATTTGTGGAGTGGTGTGGGTTCGTTGTGGTTGATGCTGATACACGATGTGGTGCTAGACAAAGACAACGTGCTTCATCGACCTAGTTACTACGATCTAAGTGTGATTGGAAAAACGGTTTTAGAGAATCGGCTCGTTTATGAAATTTCGTTTGACTGTAAGCGACCAGGGGCTTTTACGACCGGCTTTGGCTACCCCGGACCATTATCAGCCAAAGGCCGAATTTTTGTGGATGTAGCAAATTTTGCTGTGCTGAAGTTTGAGATTTTGATTTATCGGAAGCCCCACTCATCAAGAAAATATCCACACTTGCGATATGATCCGGATGGGCATCAACTTGTACAAACGTATAAGCAACATGACGGTAAATACTTTTTGAATTACTCCAAGCAGGTTAGTTTCTACAAGATACTGAATAGCAAAACCGAGAAACATTTTAACTATGCACACATCAAAGAACTATTATCGACAGAAATAACATTGGGCGAAAAAGATATTTCTAAAAAGTTAAGCCTTTCTAGCATCAAAAATAAAATCCCAATGGAAGAACCTGCATTTTGGCAGAACCACAATATCGTTGTGGAAGATAAGGTCGCGGAGATTTACAAGCTTATTGATAAAAACAACTAATTCTCCGTTCATACAATTTCTGCATTTGTTATTGATTTATTTCAAAAATAAATCGTAAATCGAACTACCTAAATTTAAACTTGCTAAAATGAAACCTACTATTTTCACCAAGCTTTCTTTCATGATGCTCCTGGAGTATTTTATATGGGGCGGTTGGTATGTGACCATGGGAACCTACATGACAGAATTTTTGAATGCAAGTGGTGTGCAAATAGGAGCAGCCTATGGTGCGTTGGCTATTGCCACCATGATCTCTCCTTTGTTTGTTGGTCTGGTGGCAGATCGCTTTTTTTCCGCTCAAAAAATTATGGGTGTTTTACACTTAGCCGGTGGCTTACTTCTTTATCTGGCCACTCAAATTACAGATAGCACCACGTTCTATTGGATCATTGTTTTTTATTCCTTGCTTTATATGCCAACCATTGCTTTGTCTAATAGCATTGCCTTCGGTCAAATGACTGATCCCGGAAAACAATTCCCGTGGATAAGAGTATTTGGGACATTGGGTTGGATAGTAGCAGGGGTTTGCATCAGCTCATTTGGCTTAGATAAATCAGCTGTCACTTTTCAAATGGCGGGTGGCGCTTCCGTCTTACTAGGGCTTACCAGTTTCTTCTTACCGAATACGCCTCCTAAGGGGAAAACGGAAGGTGCGTCATCGGCTATTGGAACCGAGGCTTTCGTCCTCTTCAAAGACAAGCCTTATCTTATATTTTTTATTGCGGCTATCTTGGTCTGTATCCCTCTCTCCTTTTATTATGGATTTGCCAACGTCTTTCTGAATGAGTTAGGGATGAGTAATGTGGCTTCCAAGATGACAATGGGTCAAATGTCGGAGGCGATCTTTATTCTCGCTATTCCCTTTCTATTCAATCAAATCGGAGTAAAGAAAATGTTGCTGTTGGGAATGACCGCCTGGATTCTTCGCTATGTGTTTTTTGCTTATGGCGATATGGGAGCTAATACCTGGATGCTTTATGCCGGTATTATTTTACATGGTATCTGCTATGATTTCTTCTTTGTCACCGGATACATGTACACTGAAAAGAAAGCAGGGGAGAAAATCAAAAATGCAGCTCAAGGATTATTTACGTTCGCGACCTATGGCTTGGGCATGTTTATCGGTACCAGCTTCTCGGGCTTTGTAGCGGATGGAAACATGGAAAACGGATTACATCAATGGAAACAAATTTGGTTTGTTCCGGCATTCATAGCTATGGCCGTATTGATTTATTTCATCTTATTTTTTAAAGAGAAGAAAGAGATTAAAGCTGCATAATGGTTGTTCGTTGTTCGCTTGCCAACAGCGACAAACTAACCACTCACGAACAACCACTCACGAACAACTAACAACCAGGCAGATTTTATGCCGATTCGATTCAAGGCTATCGCAATAAAGATAAAATCGTTTCGATCTATTCCCGTAAGGAAGAAAGCGCGAAAAAATTTGCGGCTGACTACAACGTTGCTTTCGCAACAACGGTTTTGGAGGACGCAGTTAACCGACCGGAGGTGGATGTGGTTTGTATTTCGTTGCCGAATAATTTGCACGAAGAGGCAGTGATGCTTTGCTGCAAACACAAGAAAGCGGTAATGACTACTAAGCCGCTTGGTAGAAATGCAGAAGAAGCAAAGCGAATGTTAGAGGCAGTAGAGAAAGCCGGCATCTTCAATGGCTATCTCGAAGATTTAGTTTACACCCCCAAGTTTATAAAAGCTAATGAAAGTGTAAAGAACGGTGCGCTTGGCAGAATTCTCTGGGCAAAATCCCGCGAAACACATCCCGGGCCGCATAGCGATTGGTTTTGGGATATTGAGCAAGCGGGTGGAGGATGCATTTTAGATTTGGGTTGTCATTGTGTGGAGATTGCGCGCAGCTACATTGGCAAAGACATCAGGCCTGTAGAAGTAATGTGCTGGGCTGATACACAAGTAAAACCCATCGATGCCGAAGATCACGCCAAGTGAGCTGGACATTCCGTGGTGGGCTCGACTTGCGCGATGAAGTGATGGGCACCGAAGGAACGATTTGGACGAACAGTTTTTTGCGCACCGGCTTTGAAATGTTCACTACGGGAAAAGGTGCTGACTATGTGGCTGAAAAAGCAGAGAGCAATTCAGGGTGGTTGTTTCCTGTGGGCGATGAGCTGAATGAACTCGGCTACAACCACATGTTCATGGATATGTTCAATGCCATCGAAAGCAAATCCCAGCCAAAAGAAACTTTTTATGATGGCTATGTGGTCAACTCCATTTTAGATGCCGCAAAAGCAAACAGTGGGAGCCGGTGAAGCTGGAAATTTGGCGTGGACGTACCGGAGTTACGAAAGATGCACACCTTCAATCGTATGATGAAGATCATTATCTAATAAAAGAAGAAGTGACACACTATGGTGCGAAGAAGTTGATATTGAAGAATAAGAAGACAGGGAAGATTTTGGAGCGAGAGTTGAGTTAGAAATAACAATTTGACTAGTTCAAAATTATTGAACATTTCTATTCCCAAATATTTCTTACTTTTATCCTTTAAACTAACCCACAAAACATGAAAACTAGAGTTTTATTCGTCTGCCTGGCGCTGATTTTTTCCGGCACGCAAGTTTTCTCTCAGCTCTCCAAAAAGGAGAAGAAAGAATGGAAAAAGAAAGCCAAGGAATTCGCCAAGAATCCTGCTAACCTAAAAACGTTGGTAGAAACGAAACAAGTCGTTGAAACCGATAACTCTGCTCTGAAAGGGCAAGTTAGTACGCTCAACGGCCAGGTAAGCGACAAGAACGCAAAAATCGCTGACTTGGAAGACCAAATTTCTAAAATGAGAAGCGAGTTAACTTCCACCAAAGCAGAGCTTGCTCAGTTGAAAGAAAATCCTCCAATCAATCCGATGGACTTTTCGAAGGGAGTGGTTTTTAAAGTACAGATTGGTGCTTTCAAAAATAAAGATTTAGCAAAGTACTTTGATAATAACCCAAACTTTGGAGGGGAGGCAACCGATAAGGGCGAACAGAAGTTTACCATTGGTGTTTTTCGCGACTATTGGGAAGCCGATAAGTTCAAAAAATACATGCGGGATATGGGCGTGAAGGATGCCTGGATTGTTCCATTTAAGGATGGCCAACGAGTGGATATCAAAGATGTATTAGAAGGAGTAGTAGCTGACAAAGCTGGTGCAAAAAAATAACAAGAATCAACTTTTGAGAGAGGGCAGCCCAGGGTTGCCCTTTTTTATTAGCGCAGAGATTTAAATGACATCAGCTACTGCTTAAACCCAAATTACGCATTAGCATAATTTGCTCTTCGAGCAGACGAAAACGAAGCTTTGTCTGGGTTAACCCTGACAAAAAATCCTTTTGTAAAAGATTTTTTCGTCAATTAAGCAATGAGAATTTTCCATTGCTTAATTCGGGTTAAATTTACTTCATGATTCGACTTTCGTCTCTTTTGTTTTTCAGCCTACTTTTAACCACCGTGTTTTCACAAATCCGGTTGGATAAATTAGAAATCCTACCGAAGCAGGAATACAAAATAGCAGGTTCCGATGTGTTGGTAGTCGACACGTTGATTATGAGGGACTCATCACGTATTTTCCTAAACAGAGACGCCAAGGAGAATATTATTAACGCCAAAATGGTCATCATCGGAAAGGGATGTGTGATTAATGGACGCGGTAAAAGCGGGTTAACTGGAAAGGTAGGCGCAGCGGGCAATCGGCAAAATGCGCCATGCAGAGATGCAGACGCTGGAAAAGATGGGGAGATTGGAAAATCAGGAAGTGATGGATTGAACTTATCTTTTTATTCTAACCAACTTAAAATTGAAGGTTCTCTGACGATTGACTTAAACGGTGGTGATGGTGGAAATGGCGGACGCGGTGGTAAAGGGGGAGATGGCGGACCGGGCACAAAATTATGCAAAGGCGGGAATGGAGGAGACGGGGGAAATGGAGGAAATGGAGCGGTTGGAGGAAATGGAGGAAAATTACAAATGACCTGCAAAACCTGCACCGACCTCTATACCATTCAGGGAACAAAACTTGTGTTTAAAAATTACGGTGGTTTTGCAGGTAGTGGTGGAATTGGTGGAATTGGAGGACAGGCGGGATTGGGATCAGCTAAAGATGGGAAGAATGGGAAACGGGGTATTGCTGGTTTAGACGGTGTGGCCGGAAAACCCGGAGCCTTTACAATCGAACAAAGATAGACGCATGCAACGAAAATGGTTACGTAAAACGATCCCTGCACATAAGGAAATCGAAACGCTTAGCCAATTAATCAATGTTAATCCTTCGTTAGCAACTGTTTTATTGCAGCGAAGCATAAATAGCTTTGAACTGGCAAAAAAATTTTTCCGCCCGTCTTTAGCAGAACTTCATAATCCACTTCTATTAACGGACATGAAAAAAGCAGTGTTACGACTAAACACCGCTATTGAAAACCGTGAGAAGATTCTAATTTATGGAGATTACGATGTTGACGGAACAACCGCTGTTGCCTTGGTGTACAGTTATCTTAGGAGCTTCTATCCGAACTGCGATTTTTACATTCCTGACCGTCACACAGAGGGCTACGGGGTTTCAGAAGCGGGTATAAAGTGGGCAGAAGAAAATGGATTTAGCCTAATCATCGCATTGGATCTTGGTGTGAAGGCAATAGATGCCGTTACGATAGCCTCAGAGAAGAAAATTGATTTTATTATCTGTGATCATCACTTACCCGGAACAAATATTCCTAATGCCATTGCTGTGCTTGATCCAAAAAGAAGTGATTGTCACTATCCTTTTAAAGAGCTCAGTGGATGTGGACTGGGTTTCAAATTAATGCAAGCCTATGCGCAGTCATACCGAAAGGAAGAAGAGCTGAATGAATACCTTGATTTGGTTGCCGTAAGCATTGCCTCAGATATCGTTCCTATCGTTGATGAAAATCGAATTCTGGTTCACTTCGGCCTCCAAAAATTAAATCAACGCCCGTTGCCCGGTTTGAAGGCATTAAAAGAGATTGCAGCCACCAAAGGCGACCTGGATGTGTCGGGTGTGGTTTTTACACTCGGCCCTCGGATCAATGCGGCAGGGCGTGTTGCTCATGCACGCGGAGCTGTTGAATTATTAATTTCAAAGACAGAAGACGAGGCGAATCAACTGGCCGAAAAAATTAATCTTAAAAACAATCTTCGCAGAGAGTTCGATCTTTCCATCACTGATGAAGCGCTCGCTATGATTGAAGCAAATGATACACTCCGTGCGGCAAAATCAACCGTTCTTTTTAAAAATACCTGGCACAAAGGAGTAATTGGCATAGTTGCTGCTAGGTGTGTGGAAAAGTATTACCGCCCTACCGTGATCCTCACTGAATCAAATGATAAAATTACAGGCTCTGCGCGCTCTGTAAAAGATTTCGACTTGTATGAAGCGATCCGTGCCTGCAGCGACTTGCTTGACAAGTTTGGTGGCCATAAATATGCCGCAGGACTTACGATGGATAAAAGCAATTTGGTGGCGTTTCAACAACGGTTTGAAGAAGTGGTATCACAAACCATCACCGAAGAAATGCTAATACCCGTTGTTGAAATTGATGTCCCCATTCAGTTTGATGCTATGAATGACAAATTCAATAACGTTCTCAAGCAAATGGCACCGTTTGGCCCCGAAAATCAAAAGCCGGTTTTTGAAGCTAAAAATGTTTTTGTGGAAGGTAATCTCGCAAATTTCAAAGAAAGGCACCTCCGCTTTGCTGCCGGGCAAGAGGGGAACAAAAGTATATTCAATGTGGTCGGTTTTGATATGATTCAATATTATGACCAGTTGACAAATGGTGGCCATTTCAGCATGGCCTTTACACTGGAGGAAAATACCTACAATGGCACGACAACCCTTCAACTCCGAATCAAAGACCTAATTTTTGAATGACATGATCTTGAGAGCAGAAAATTTATTGAAAAAATATAAAAAGCGAACCGTTGTGAACAATGTCTCGGTGCAGGTCTCGCAGGGAGAGATTGTAGGATTGCTCGGCCCAAACGGTGCGGGCAAAACAACCAGCTTCTATATGATTGTTGGTTTGATCAAGCCCAACGAAGGCAATATTTTTTTGAATGACGAAAATATAACTGACTTGCCTATGTACCAACGTGCCAAGCGCGGGATTGGTTACTTAGCACAAGAGGCATCTGTCTTCCGTACTCTTTCCGTAGAAGAAAATATTCTTGCTCCGCTTGAGATGCGGGACCTTACCCATGTTCGAAAAAATCTCGGTATGGTGCTCTCGGGGGGTGAACGAAGAAGGACAGAGATTGCACGAGCGCTAGCGGTCGACCCCAGTTTCGTTTTGTTGGATGAACCGTTTGCAGGAGTTGATCCCATTGCTGTGGAAGAGATTCAAGGAATCGTTTCTAAACTTAAAAAGAGAAACATCGGGATCATCATCAGTGATCATAATGTGGACGAAACATTAGCAATTACCGATCGTGCCTATTTGATGGTGGAAGGAAAATTATTTAAAGCCGGCACAGCCCAAGAATTGGCTGATGATCCACTTGTTAGAAAAGTTTATCTGGGTCAGAATTTTCAGCTCAAGAGAGCAAGGGTGGAGAACTAGAAATTGGTTTAAACTACCTTTTCCTCAAGCTGTAAACTACTCTAACATCCGTAAAATCAGCTACCTGCTTATGTGCTTTTAGGTTTACACCCACACCCCAACGCGGCAAAAAGGAATACTGAAGACCCCAGCGATGATACACTAAGTCATTGTTGTATTGACCAAGTAAGTAAATTCCGATTTGCTGGCTGAAAATAAACCGCCCCATCAAAAACTCATGGCCCGCTAATAATCCGCTGCGCATTCCACCAGATTGGATTGACTCACTAGACAAACGCTCAATCAAAAATTGATCTTGGTAAATTTCAATAGCAGCCGTCCAGGCGTGGAGACGACTAACCTGCTTGCTCGCCATAAAATTTATCCCTACAATTGGTTCATACATTCGAACTTCCTTGATGTTTCCTCCTTTGACAATACCGAATAATCCCATATCAAATCGTAAGCTGCGATGGGTTTTGCTGATCTCTTTTGTGCGTTCATATTTTTGAAGCGTCAAGCCCTTAGGTGAATACTCAACACCCAGTCCAGCAGTTGGCCAATTGATTCCCAGATTTGGTTCACGCAAACCACCGTTTGATACGTGCTGATATTCGGCAGATAAATTAATACCCCACGTGCTATTTAACTGCCAACGCAAGCCCACACCTAATGCAAGGTACGCGCTAACTGGCAGGCTATAGGACTTGTTAGTAGGATTCTTGATAGGATCAAAAGGATTTGAAAGAATGGCCGCGCCAATGGAAACTTTGGGATAGAAACTTAAACGGCTGCTCATCATAAAATGAGGTTCTAAAGAATAGGCGACATTGACGCCACGCCCTAAAATAGAATTGTCAAAATCATAAAATGCAAGAAGTAGACTCTGTCGTGGAAAACAATTGTATTGATCTAGAATTTGTTTATCCGTACGCTGCCAATTGAATGTGGTAGTAATGCCTCGAGGAAAAGAGTTAGCTGTATTTTCTACATCGTTCGAGTGCGCAAAAACGAATCCGTAATTTGCCTGCAAGCCATAGTTAAAATGAGCTTTGCTTTTTAGGGAATCTTGTGCAAAAACAGTCTCGCAAATTAATGATAAAGCAAAAAGTGTATTAAGTATTCTTCTCGTTTTCATTTGGGTTTCCCTGCAATCCTCCGGTATGTAAAGCTAATACCGTTGATCCTCTTTTGAAATAACCTTTTGTTATCAAATCAACAACACCGAAAAACATCTTGCCGGTATAAACAATATCCAATGGAAGCTGGTAATCCTCTTTTACCTTCACTATAAAGTCTTTCAATTCTGATGTGGTCTTTCCGTAACCACCAAAATGATATTCGGTATTGACTGACCAATTCGTTTTTTCAGGAGATTTCATTTTACTAATTTCCTCCTCCAAAAAAGCTCCGCCCTTTAGTGAAGAAAAACCAATAATTCTTTTTGATGCATCCAATCCTGCAATGATTCCTGCCATTGTTCCGCCCGTCCCAATTGACAAACACAAATAATCAAAATCAATTTCATTGTTAAGTTGCTCCGCAAACTCTGCACAACCTTTTACGGCCAGCTCATTTGTCCCGCCCTCAGGGATTAAATAAAAATTACCAAACTCTTGATGAAGTTGCTCTATAAAATCCAATTCGGTTTTTTTTCTGTATGCTTCGCGTGAAATGTAATGCAACTTCATTCCACAGCTTTCCGCAAAAGAGAGTGTGTGATTTAATGGCAAAACCTCTTCACCTCGAATGATGCCAATGGTTTTTAGTCCAAGCTCTTTTCCAGCGGCAGCGGTAGCAAAAATGTGATTGGAATAGGCTCCTCCAAAAGTTAAAAGCGTTTCGTGGCCTTGTCGCAGAGCGTCTTCCAAGTTATACTTCAGTTTCCACCATTTATTGCCCGAAACGAAAGCGTGGTTAAGATCCTCGCGCTTCACTAACACACGGACACCATGCTGCTCAAATAACTGGCTTTTTAATTCTTGAATAGGTGCTTTTGAGTAATTTATCAAGGTTATCTAACTTAGAAATACTAATATTTTTAGTAATATTGGTTTATGGCGGATGACTATTTTAAGGGACGAGGATCGCAGATCAAAAGTGGAAATAAATTCTTGAAGGCTCAGTATGTTACTGACCACATCGAAGGCCTGGACGAGCCTTTGTTAGAAAACCCGAAGACACAAATCTTTCAAGAAACACCAAAAAAGATTTTGAATCGGGTAGATAGCCCTGACCTGGGCTTTGGCTACTCGATGAATCCGTATCAAGGGTGCGAGCATGGCTGTGTTTACTGCTATGCCCGCAACACGCACGAATATTACGGATTTAGTGCAGGGCTAGATTTTGAAAGCAAAATTATTGTCAAGAAAAATGCGGCTCGATTATTAGAACAAGAACTGTTAAAGCCTGGTTGGAATGCGGTGCCCATCATGCTAAGTGGCAACACCGATTGCTATCAGCCTCAAGAGAAAAAATTTGAAATCACTCGCAGTTTGCTGAAAGTATTGGCTCAATATCGACATCCTGTAAGCATCATTTCCAAAAATAGTTTAGTGCTCCGCGACCTCGATGTTTTACAAGATTTAGCTTCGGATAATTTGGTGCACGTTTATATCTCTATTACGACCCTAGATGAAGAGTTACGAAGAACGCTGGAGCCACGCACGGCAAGTAGTATCAAGAGATTAAAAACAGTTGAAGCGCTAGCCAAAGCGAATGTGCCCGTTGGTATCATGAATGCTCCCATAATTCCCGGACTCAACCATCACGAAATACCGGCTATCTTAAAAGCGGCATCAGAACATGGCGCGTTAAATGCAGGTATGACCATCGTGCGATTGAATGGATCCATCAGTATTCTATTCGAAGACTGGCTACGGAAAAATTTTCCTGATCGATTTGACAAAGTGTGGAATCAAATCTGTTCGCTACATGATGGCAATGTCAATGATTCGCAATTTGGAAGACGGATGCGAGGAGAAGGAAATATTGCTGATGCCATCCACCAACTGTTTCGCTCGTCCAAGAAAAAATATTTTGCTGGAAAAACAATGCCCGTTTATGACCTCACAAAATTTAGGAAAGGTGGTATGATGAGCTTGTTTTGATTAAAAAGTGTACACAATTACGTACATTTGAAATAAATTGTAAACAATGAAAACGGCAACTGTTACTGAGTTTAGAAAAAAAATGAAGGGGCACCTTCATCAATTAGAGATGGATCAAGACATCTTGATATTATCTGGCGCTAAGAAAAAAGACTTTGTGGTTCTAACGTTGGAGCAATTTAATGCGATGGAGGAAACCGCTCACTTACTCTCTACACCAGCTAAAAAACCTTCTGCTACTAAAAAGCAAAAAACCAAGGTCAAAGAATAGGTAATGAACATAGAGTTCACACCAAATGGATGGGAAGATTACTTGTTTTGGTACAAAAATGATCATGCCGTTTTAGACAAAGTGAATGATCTAATCCAAGAAATTACCAGAGATCCTTTTAAAGGAATTGGTAAACCAGAAGCCTTACGCGGGAATCTTGCCGGATATTGGTCTCGAAGAATTACAGGCGAACACAGATTAGTTTATAGAGTGCATGGCACAAAGTCGCATCAAACTTTGACAATTGTTAAAACCCGCTTTCATTATTGATCTGGAAAGACAATGCGCGTTATTGACCTGACGAGATTTAGAAAATGCTGAAACTTGAGTTTGTTTTAAGAAATTGATTTTATCACAAACGGTCTCACTATCAGAAAATCATCGAAAACCCTTCGCTTGTTGACTTTTTCTCACCTGCTGTTTTTGATTTATTATAAGCAGTTATCTGTGCAGAAAGCTCCTTAATATGTTGCTCTGCCATGAATTGAATAAATGGCTCCAGGTTTTCTTGTTCGCGCGATTGCGTGATCGCTGAAATATATGCAGCGCGGTCTGCTGCATTTACTAGGGTGAGTGGTTGCTGATGATACGCCTGAATATAATTCATCAACAGGCGGGATGTACGTCCGTTGCCATCCGTAAACGGGTGAATACTCACCAGATCGAAATGTGCGGTAAATGATAAACGAAGAACTTCCTCCGTTGTGCGAAGTTGATTGATGTGATTGTTGATTTGATGTATCAGTTTCTCAATTAATGATGGAATTTTGGCTGCATCTACAAAATAATGTCCTCCGGCTGTTACTGGTACTTTTCTAAAATCACCTTTTGTTTCATCTGTAGTGCCAAGGACAGACGAAACTGTTTTTCCGGTTCTCCGCATCACCTTAGCAGCAATCTCTTGTAACAAAGGCCCCGTAAAAGTTCTGCGCTCTACAGCTTGATCCAACACAAACTCCAATGCCTCCTGGTGATCGAGCACCATGTTTTGATGATCGATCGGCTTGCCCCCAATCGAAGAGCCTTTTTCGAGTAAAGTGTTGGTTTCTTCTTGCGTGAGAGTAGATCCCTCAATTTTCGTTGAATGATGCGTGATGGCATACAGACTAAATTGGCTAGAATTAATAGCTATCCCGGCCGTCTTGCGATACAGGTCGCTCAATCGTTCAATGTCATTCCATATCAATGGAGAAATCTGCATTTTCAAATTTACGAAAAGTGCAGCATCATCCATCATGTCTCAATGACTTTACCGGATTAGAAAGCGATGCCTTCAATGATTCATAGCCAACCGTAATCAAGGTGATCAGTATGATGAGTCCTACTGCTCCACTAAAAACCCACACCGACAAACTAGTTTTGTAGACAAAACTGGATAACCATTGACTTGATAGATAATAGGCTATAGGCAAAGCAATCAAACAGGCTATTAACAACAACTTGGCAAAGACGGAGAGTAGCAGGAATAAAATTTGCAAACTACTTGCTCCCATACTTTTACGAATACCAATCTCTTTGGTGCGTTGTTCTGACATGAAAGAAGCCAAGCCGTACAATCCCACACAGGTGATAAGAATGGCCAACCATGAAAACTTCTCTGTCAGGTTTGCCACTTTAGTTTCGTTCTCGTACATACGGCCAAACTCTTCATCTACAAACCAATAATCAAAACCATATTGGGGAAAGTTGCTTTTCCAAGTTTTCTCCATGAAGGCGATTTTCTCTTGCATTTTGCCTGCCGGCAAACGAACGTGAATGATCCGATCAAAGGTGTGAGGCTTGGGCGAAATCGCCAGCGGCTCTATCTTCTTTCTCATCGATTGATAAGGAAAATCTTCCACTACTCCAATTACAATTCCTGTAATCGGAGCTTTGGTAGTATCCGGTGCCTGATAGCCCATCACGTAGTCAGGTCGAACGATCGTTTTACCAACCGCTTCTTGTTGGGTAAGTTTCAATACTTTCAATGCTGCTTCATTGAGCAATACGGCCATTGAATCCGCTCTATTTTCGGCATCAAAATCTCTTCCTGCAATGATTTTCAATCCAAAGGTTTTCGGGAAATCAAAATCGCCATTTAATTGAAACCATTCATGCTTGTCTTCATTGATTTCAGGAAATTGCATTTGCATACCAATTGGCCCGAAGAAATCTAGTCGTGGCAAATGGTTGGCAAGCGTCACGTCTTGGATTTGCGGATCGGATAGCAATTGATTTTTGAAAGTCAAATATTGGTGGTCGGTTGCGCCCCCATTAAATCCACCATAGCGAATAGACACGATTTGCTTACCGGCTTCATTTAGTTTAGAATTCTTCAACAAATCCATTTGGCGAACGATAATAACTGTGCCTGTCAACAAGGTAACGGCCACAACAAATTGTAGTGTCGTTAAAAACTGGCGGAAAATAGTCGAGCCTTTGCCAAAGGCAAACTTTCCTTTTAAAACTGAAGCGGGTTGAAACCCCGATACAAATAGTGCTGGATAACTACCTGCCAAAAGTGTTACAAACACAATCACTCCAAAAATGATCAGCAGCATCGGACCATTGAGTACATGCGAGAGTGTAAATGTCTTACCTGTAAGCTGATTAAACTGTGGAGTAAAAAAGATAACTAACAAAACAGCAATTACTCCTGAAATCAACACGAGCACGAACGACTCCATCATAAATTGAAAAAACAATTGAGGTCTGATTCCCCCAAATGTTTTTCGCAATCCAATTTCGCGCGCCCGACTCGCAGATTTGGCGGTTGAGAGATTGATATAGTTAATACACGCTACTACAAGAATCAACAACGCGATCGTAATGAACACATACATGTAGTTGATATCTGCTGTCTTGTGAGTGAATTTGATGTCCCATTTATTTTTAGCTATAATTTCATTCGCGCGCTTTTGAAGATCTGCTTTGATCAAAGGAATTTTGTTCGGATCCTCACACACAAAATACGATTGAGTCCAAAAGCCATTATTCCCATCGCCCATAGCAGTCCCTAGTATATTCTCGAGGTCTTTAATGTAAGGCTTAAGTGCCAAGATATTCGCGATGTACTTCGGGTTCACATGTGAATTAGATGGCAGGTCTTTCATGACTGCCGTTACAATCATCTCCACATTTTCTCCATTGGTTGCCTGATGTGAAACGATGACGGTTTTATTGATCGGATCATCGCTACCAAATAACTCTTTGGCAGATGATTCTGTGAGGATAAGTGAGTTGATTTCTTTAAGTGGTTGCTTTGCCGCACCTCTTAATATTGGGCTATAGATCAAATCAGTGATAGACGATTCCGCCCAAATAATATTTTCGGTAAGGATGATTCTCTCTTTTGCAGTGTAATTGATACTGGTTGGCATCCCCCAGGAAGCATAACTGGTAATGCCTTTGATGCCTCCATAGTTAGCGAGAATGTAGTTGTCCCAACCGGCTGGCGCGTATGGCGCGGCTTCCGTGTTTCCATTTGGAAATTGGACTTTATAACCCATGCGATAGGTACGCGCTGCATCGGGATGCATAGTGTCGAAGGTGAGCTCATCGTTTACATACAACAGAATAAAGAGAGCCGAGGCAAGGCCCCGCGTTGGCGCATGATATTGCGAAAAGCGAGGAGGAAGTAGTTGAAAACCATAAGTAGGCGTTGTTGGAGGATGTATTGCTGAACGAAAAGGTCGAGATTGCATAGTAAAGTACGCTGAATAACTAATGTGGTTTCCAGTCGGGCCTAAGATGTTACAATCCGTGACAACTAATTACAAAAAATCTAAGCCCATCTCCAGAGACTCTTTCCATTCAAGCTTGCAGCCATCGTACTCGCCTCTTCCACATCATCAGTTATCGAAGTTTTTTGTACCTTTGATCCACGTTGAAACGCTTTTTGGCCATATCGTTGCTTGCTTTCTATCTCAATTCCTATACGGAGGTGCATGAGGTTTTTCGCCTACCCATTTTATTTGAGCATTTTACTGAACACAAAACGTTGGTGGCCGACCTTACCTTTTGGGAGTTTCTGAAGATGCACTATGAGAGCGATGTCAATCATGACACCACTGATGAGCAGCTTCCTTTTAAAGTGCCCGGTCATTCGTTTATTGCGATCTCGATGGTATTGCCCACCTTGAAAATAAGTCTAACTGAAGCAACTCCAAGTGCCACGTTGAGTTATACGTTCGATTACAAGGAATCTTTCTTCTCTTCTTCGCTGCAGGCCATCTTTCAGCCTCCTAAACTAGCGTAACAATCATCTTTTCTTAGCGGGGGATTCACTTTTTATGAATGCTCGCTACTTATTCCATTTTCTCATTTAATTTTTTTCAAATGCTTAACAGCATCATCTCTTTCTCCATCAAGAATAAAGTTGTCGTAGGAATGCTTACGTTGGCGTTGATCATTTGGGGAAGCTATTCGCTTACTCAACTTCCCATTGATGCCGTTCCTGACATTACTAATAATCAGGTACAGGTGCTTACTGTTTCCCCTTCGCTTGCCGCACCCGAAATTGAACGATTGGTCACGTTCCCCATCGAACAAACGATGGCCACCATTGCAAACATCACAGAAATGCGCTCTTTCTCTCGATTTGGACTTTCTGTCGTTACGATTGTCTTTAAAGATAATACTGATATCTATTGGGCGCGGCAACAAGTCAACGAACGACTCTCCGCTGCCAAAAGCGCCATCCCTCCTGGTGCAGGTAACCCTGAGTTAGCACCACTTTCTACTGGGTTAAGCGAGATCTACCAATACATACTTCGTCCTAAAAAAGGATATGAAGAGAAATTTGATGCTACCGAATTACGAACTATTCAAGATTGGATTGTGCGAAGGCAATTACTCGGAACGGAAGGAGTGGCTGATGTGAGCAGCTTTGGTGGTCATATTAAGCAATATGAAATAGCATTAGATCCTGAGAAACTTCGAAGCATGACCATCAGTATCAGCGAACTATTTCTAGCGCTTGAAAGAAACAATCAAAATACGGGTGGGGCATACATTGATAAAAAACCGTACGCTTATTTCATTCGCAGTGAAGGTCTGGTTGAAAATCTGGAAGACATTGAAAAAATTGTGATCAAGAATTCACCAAACGGATTGCCTCTACTTGTACGGAATGTGGCTACCGTTCGCTATGGACATGCCATGCGCTATGGTGCTATGACATACAATGACAAGGGTGAAGTGGTAGGAGCGCTCGTTCTAATGTTAAAAGGTGCCAATTCTTCCTTAGTAATTGGTAAGGTAAAAGAACGGATTGAGCAAATAAGAAAGACACTGCCAGAAGGGGTAGATATTGAGCCATTTTTAGATCGCACTAAATTAGTAAACAGCGCCATCAGTACTGTAACCAAAAACCTGGCTGAAGGAGCATTGATCGTCATCTTCGTATTGGTCTTGTTATTGGGCAATCTGAGGGCCGGTTTAGTAGTCGCTTCCGTAATTCCACTGGCCATGCTTTTCGCGATTAGTCTAATGAATTTATTTGGTGTCTCCGGAAATCTCATGAGTTTAGGTGCGATCGACTTTGGATTGATTGTCGATGGCGCAGTAATCATTGTAGAAGCTACCTTACACCACTTGGCTGCATCAGGAATTGTTCGAACCCTTACGCAAAAAGAAATGGATGAAGAAGTTCATCATTCTGCTAATAGTATGATGCATTCGGCAGCATTCGGGCAAATCATCATTTTGATCGTTTATCTTCCCATTCTCTCCTTGGTGGGTATAGAGGGTAAAATGTTTGGGCCGATGGCACAAACAGTAGCTTTTGCCATTGTAGGCGCCTTAGTGCTTTCGCTTACCTATGTCCCCATGGTTTCATCTCTGGTCCTAAGTAAAAAAACTGGCCACAAGAAAAACATTTCCGATCGCATCATTCAATTCTTTCATCGGCTCTACAAACCCACTATTTTGTTTGCCTTAAAAAAGAGGGCATTGGTAGTTAGTAGTTCGGTTGTTGTTTTAATCGCCAGTATCTTTATTTTCCTGCAACTGGGTGGGGAATTTATACCAACTTTAGATGAAGGCGATTTTGCCGTAGAGACGCGATTGCTAACGGGAAGCTCGCTGACTCAGATGATAGAAACAACTCAGAAGAGTTCGCGCATTTTGTTGGACAATTTTCCGGAAGTAAAAGAAGTGATTGGTAAAATTGGTACCTCAGAAATACCAACAGATCCCATGCCAATTGAAGCAAGTGATTTGATCATCGTGTTAAAAGACAAAGACGAGTGGACAAGTGCAAGTTCGCGTGACGAGCTGGCCGATAAAATGTCTAAGAAATTAGAAGAAGAAATGCCAGGTGTGTTGTATGGATTTCAGCAGCCTATACAAATGCGCTTTAATGAACTGATGACAGGCGCGAGGCAAGATGTGGTAATCAAAATTTATGGGGAAGATTTAGCGCTGCTGGCTTCTTACGCAGCGCAGATTGGAAAAATCGCCAGGCAGGTAGAGGGGGCTCAAGATGTATACATAGAACCAATCGGTGGATTACCCCAATACGTGGTTAAATTCGATCGCAATAAACTAGCTCAGTTTGGACTGAGTGTTGATGAGGTAAACAGAGTGTTGCGTACAGGATTTTCGGGCGATGTTGCCGGCATGGTTTATGAAAAGGAAAAACGGTTTGAGCTGGTCGTTCGGCTAGATGAAAAGAAGAGACAAGGGATTGAAGATATCAAAGGTCTCTATGTTACCACCGCATTGGGCAAACAAATACCATTAGAACAATTAGCCACCATTGAGCTGAGTTCCGGAATCAATCAAATTCAACGCGATGATGCGAAGCGAAGGATTGCTGTCGGTTTTAATATTCGGGGTCGCGATGTGCAGACCATTGTAAAAGAGTTGGATGGCAAGATCAACACCCAGCTGAAATTTGAGCCCGGTTATTTTTTAAAGTATGGAGGCTCATTTAAAAATTTAGAGGAAGCAAAGCAGCGATTGTTGGTGGCCGTGCCACTGGCATTGGCATTGATATTCTTACTACTCTATTTCACGTTCCATTCGTTCAAACAGGGGTTACTGATATTCACAGCAATACCTCTTTCCGCCATTGGTGGAATTTTCGCCATATGGATCAGAAATATGCCATTTAGTATTTCTGCAGGTGTTGGTTTTATCGCTTTGTTTGGAGTAGCTGTATTGAACGGAATCGTGTTGATAGCGGAGTTCAATCGCTTGAAAAAAGCAGGAGATTTGACACTTCGTGAAATTGTATTGAAGGGAACAGAAGTAAGACTGCGACCTGTATTAATGACAGCGCTTGTTGCTTCGCTTGGCTTCCTACCAATGGCTTTGTCCAATGGTTCTGGAGCTGAGGTACAACGACCCCTGGCAACAGTGGTAATTGGAGGACTCATCACCGCTACACTTTTAACGCTATTCGTTCTGCCAATACTCTACACCTATTTTGAAAAAGAGAAGAAATCAAATGTTGAATGATAAATGAATAATGATTAATCCTATGCCGAAAGAAAATATAATCCTAGAAAAGAGTTTTAATTTCTCAATTAAAATAATCAAACTCTATACTTTCCTTAAAGATCACAACGAGTATGTTATCTCAAAACAACTCTTGCGATCAGGAACAAGCATTGGTGCAAATGCCGAAGAGGCAGATGCGGGACAAACACATAAAGATTTTACTGCCAAGATGAGTATTGCGTCCAAGGAAGCAAGAGAAACAAGATATTGGTTGCGGCTCTTACAAAAAAGCCAACTTGTAAAACATGATTACAAAGAGTATTTAGATGATGTCGAAGAAATCGTTCGCATCCTTACTGCTATTGTCAAAACATCACAACAAGGAAAATGAAAACAAGAATATTTTTTTTTGAATTGCGTGGGAATGCTAGGGCGATGACTCCATTTATCATTCTTCATTTATCATTCATCATTTTTTGTGCCCGTGGTCAAAATATTAGCCAAGAGCAAGCTGTTCAAATCGCTCTCAAAAACAACCAGCTAATTAAATCAGCTGAGTTTAGCATAGACTATTACAAAGAGTTAAAAAAAACAGGAACGGATATTGGGAAACTTTCTGCCGTTTGGATGCGTGGACAATACAACTCCTTACAGCAAGACAACAATTTAAATTTAATGCAGACCATTCCGTTTCCCACCACGCTGGCGAATCAAGTTCGGCTAGGAAAAGAGCAAGTTATAGGCGGGCAGAAGAATCTGATCAATATTCAGAATGAAATTGCTTTTCAGGTAAAAACGATCTACGAACAATTACTCTATCAGGATGCCCTGCAAAGTTTGTTGCTTTCTCAAGATAGTCTTTACCAAGACTTTGCTCGAGCTTCTTCGGTTCGCTATAAAACGGGAGAAAGCAATTTGCTCGAGAAAACCACTGCAGAAACACAGTCTTTCGAGATAAAAAATACCCTGATTGTGAATGAGGCAGACATTAAAATCTCTGCTACTCACCTACAGGCCTTACTAAAAGCCGAAATGCCCATTTACAATTCTGAAAAGATTGCCAAACGTGCACTTCCACAAAATCTCGATACCGTTTCTTTAAACAGTAATCCTCAACTAAACCTGTTGCAACAACAGGTGATTATTAATGCGCGCATAAAAAGTGTGGAAAAAAGTAAAGTTCTGCCGGACCTGACCGTAGGCTATTTCGCACAGAGTCTCACCGGTTTTCAAAATATTGATGGGGTAGACACCTACTTCCCAAGCAGCAAGGTATTTCAGGGGTTTGAGTTGGGATTAAACATCCCTTTGTGGATCGGGCCTCATCTTGCGCGAGCCCGGGCGGCCTCCTTTCAAGAAGAAGTCTCCAGAAAAAATACGGAATATTTTCAGACGACCTTACAGGGAAACTATAGTCAAGCGCTGCGCGAGCTGGAAAAAAATCTGGCTAGCCTCACTTATTATGAATCCAGCGCCTTGAAAAATGCGGATTTGTTAATAACGCAGTCACGCAAAGCATATCGGGGAGGAGAAATCGGATACATCGAGTACCTGCAATCTTTAAAAACCGCTTTGTCAATCAAAAATAACTATCTTCTTTCTCTCACCCAGTACAATCAATCCATCATCAAAATAGAATTCCTTCTTGGAAAATTTTAAATCAAAACTAAAATGAAAAATAGAATAAGACTCCTTTTACTACTTACTGTGTTTTGGGCTGCTTGTTCCAAAAAGGACAAAAGCACAGAAACAACCACTGCACAGCCCACGGAGATCGCTCATGTACGTCTCTCACAAGAACAGCAAAAGCTATTGGGGATTGTGTTAGGTCAGCCTATACTGCGGAGCATGAATGGCACGTTAAAAGCCAATGGCATGTTGGATGTGCCTCCACAAAATATGGTGACGGTCTCGGCTCCCTTGGGGGGATTTGTAAAGTCTACCGAACTCCTCCAAGGTATGAAAGTAAAAAAAGGTCAGACAGTTATCGTGCTGCAACATCCTGACTACATACAGTTACAAGAAGATTACTTGACCAGTAAAAATCAACTAGAGTTTTTGGATCTTGAGTACAAACGCCAGGAAGAACTAGCAAAAGAAAATGTGACAGCTGCCAAAGCGCTTCAACAAGCTAAATCAAATTACTTTGGAACTAAAGCAAAAGTTCAGGGGCTGACAGCCAAACTCAAATTAATCAATATCAATCCACAGGAGCTTGAGAATGGCGAAATTCAAAATACGATCAGCATCCCTTCGCCTATCTCGGGTTTTGTGACTGAAGTAAATGTGAACATTGGAATGCACGTTAATCCAACAGATGTATTGTTCAAAATTATTGATACCGAACACCTTCATGCCGAAGCTCAGGTATTTGAAAAAGATGTTCCTCGTCTAAAAATTGGGCAACAGGTTAGGGTGTACTTATCCAACGAAAACAAAGAACGATTAGCTAAGGTTTTTTTGATAGGCAAGGAAATTACAGCAGAAAGAACAATACGTGTCCATTGCCATTTGGAAGGAGAAGATCCTTCGTTAATACCAGGTCTGTATTTTAAGGCATTGATTGAAACAGATCCACAACAAGTTACCACCTTACCCAACGAGGCGGTAGTAGATTTTGAAAATAAACAATACGTGTTTGTTGAGCAAAAAGCAGGTGAACTTGAATACGAAATGATAGAAATCAGTAAACTAAAGTCTGAAGAAGACTTTACCGAAGTGGCTTTACCTTCTTCCATTGCCGGCAGAAAAATTGTATTGAAAGGTACTTACTCGCTTTTATCGATATTGAAAAATACTGAAGAATAAAAAAAACAGAAGCCATTTACTAAATTGGAGTTAGTTAATACTGTTCAAATGAAAAAACACTTCCTTGTTTGCTTGATTTTGTTAACGATTAGTTGTTGCGTTTTTGCGCAAAGCAGTAGATCATACGTGTTTGTTTTTCTACATACACGCAGTGATAAAGCGGAGTTGCCCAAAGAAGAGGTTGATAAAATTATGTCTGGCCACATGGCTAACATTAACAAAATGGCCAAAGAAGGCAAGTTGTTGGCCGCAGGCCCCTTTGAGGGTGGGGGTGGAATTTTTATTTTCAACACAACATCTGTCGAAGATGTGACAGAGTGGATGAAGGCTGATCCCGGAATTCAAGCTAATCGATGGAAATTGGAAAAACTTCTATACACACCCCGCACCGGCTCCGTATGCGCAGTAAAGGAACCGTATGAAATGACTATGTATAGTTTTGTTCGGTACATACCCAATATTGCTAAGTTCAATGTGCAGGTAGCGCCCGAAACTTTTGGAAAGCACGATGAGTACTTAAAAGAAATCAAGAAAACAGGTAATGTCATTGCTGAGGGAACATTTGGCGAAAGTGAAGGAGGAATTCTCATTATGAAAGGGAAAGTGCAACCGGAAGTTATTGACAATGACCCAGCGGTCAGGGAAGGACTGTTAGAAACTTGGGTCAAGGATTTATATGTTGCTAAGGGATCGTTTTGTGAAAAATAAGAAGATAGCGTAATTTGCCTACACGTTATGATTCAAGAAACTCTTATCGATCCACCAAGAACTGCTATGGCTGTTTTCAAGATGATGCCGGAGGGCACTCTTGCAGAAGTAATCGAAAACCAATTTTATATGTCGCCTGCGCCAAACCCCTTTCATCAGCGGCTCTCAATGCGGTTATCCTCTTATATTTTTACTTACGTAGAAGCGCATGCTTTGGGTGAAGTTTTTCATGCTCCGACTGACTTGTTCCTAGATGAACATAGCAACGCGGTGCAACCTGATATATTTTTCTTTTCCCCAAAAAGTAATGTTGTCGTTGATATTGAAGGTGTTCATGGTTCTCCTGACTTGATTATAGAAATTTTATCCTCCGGAAATAAAAATCACGATCTGAAAACCAAAAAAGATTTATATGAAAAATTTGGTGTGAGAGAATACTGGGTGATCGACCCAGAAAACAAATTGGCGAAGGGGTTCGAATTAAAACAGAATGAATTTCAATCGTTGGGAAGTTTTAAAGGTCAGGTGAAATCAAAACTATTGAAAACCGTCTTTAGATTTTAAAACTACTCAGACACCACAACCGCTAGCCTATTGCCTTTGCTATTTAAAGACAACCTCGTAACTCCTTTTAGCTGTTCACCGCCAGATCTTATGCTTACTTCACTCCATTCTTTTTCGTTAAGTGGATCGATCGAATAGATTCTTGTACCATCACTCATAATGATACGTCCCTGGGGAGTCCAACACAAATCTTCTCGCCCGGGCAAAGTTTTTATAAGGGTACTTATCTCTGAGGTTGCTCCATCAAAACGCTTAATGATCCACTCTGAATCAGAAATTTTATGCACGAAGCTCATAGCATTCTGACCCGGGATACTATGCAGTGACCTGCCAATTTTTTCTGCCAGTACTTTATCCTCCTTCGTTTTTACATTATACAAATGAAGTGTCTGTGGTTCACCCAATACAAATAGAAGTAGTCTATCTTGATCTACCCAAGCATGATAGCCAACAATCAAGTTATCAATCAAAACAGTAGGTTGTCCACCACCCACCGGGTACTTTCCTAAGTTTTGCGCTCCGTCATCTCGCTGAATTATGCACGAAACAAATTGCTTGTCAGGGGTTAATGTAGGAGAGTACTCGCGTTCTGTTGTTTGAGTTAGTGATCTTGTTTCACCACTTTTATGGTCGTAACTCTTAATGTCAGAACGCCCGTCAGGATTGAATGAGGAATAAAAAATAAGTGGCTGATCAGCATGAAACGAAGGCTGATTATCATAGCCAACATGATTGGTAATGTTTTTCGGATTTGAAAGAACGAGCTTATCTTTTTTGATCGAAAGATCAAAAAGCAAAATTTCAGAGCCGGTTTGTGCAAGCCCCACTAGGCTACACAACTGAAATGCGAATGCAATAATGGGTCAATGCTAACAACGCTTTCACACCTGTTACAAATGATTTTTCGTCTATCATAAAATCGGCTGTATGGTGCACGGGTGCTTTCTCCAATTTTACATCGGTGGGATAGGCGCCAAGGAAAAAGAAAAGTCCGGGAGCTTTTTGTTGAAAAAAGGAAAAATCTTCGGCCATCGTTACTGCTGGTATTTGCACCACGTTTTCTTTTCCAGCCGCACGTTGCAGAGTGGGCGTCATCAATTGGGTTAAAGACGGATCGTTATAGGTCACGGGATAGCCGGTAGTTATGGTTGCCTCAGCCTGAGCGCCAGAGGCCTCTGCAATTTTGGCTACCGTCTGCTTTATGTTTTCATGCAGTTTCGTCCGCATGGCAACATCAAACGTGCGAATGGTTCCCTCCATGGTGGCCACTTCGGGAATAATATTCCCACGGTTGCCAGCATGCATACTGCCGATGGTGATGACTACCCCGGCCTTTGTCAATTCCGTTTGTCGGCCCACTACGCCCTGCAGGCCCGTTATGATTTGGCTGGATACGTAAATCGGATCAACACCATCCCAGGGCGTAGCACCGTGCGCTCCCTTTCCCGTAACTTTTATCGACAAGCCGTCTACGGCTGCCATTAATCCTTCCGGCTTAAACGTAATTTTTCCACTTGGCGTAAGCGACTGAATATGCAGGCCAAACACAACATCTACTTTGGGGTTTTCCATCACCCCTTCTTTAATCATCAGCTCTGCGCCTGATGTCCCATCGCTCGCAGGAGCTCCCTCCTCCGCAGGCTGAAAGAAAAATTTTACTGTGCCCTTGAGTTCGCTTTTATTCTTCGCCAGAATCTCAGCCACGGCCATCAAAATAGACATGTGTGCATCGTGGCCACAAGCATGCATCACACCGGTTTCTTGCCCATTGAATAAAACTCTTTCTTTAGACGCATACGGTAAGCTGCTTCGTTCTGTAACTGGCAATGCATCCATGTCAGCGCGTAGCGCAATCACCGGCCCTGGCTTTGCTCCCCTCAACAAACCAACAACACCTGTTTTGGCTACTGGATACTGAACTTCTATGCCCAATGATTTGAGATGCGCTGCGATGTACGCACCCGTCTTTATTTCCTGATTCGATAGTTCTGGATTTTGATGAAAATGCCTGCGCCATTCTATTAACTTCGGCTCAATGGCTTTTGCTTCTTGTTCTATCTTTGCCAGTAGTTTAGGGTTGACCTGAGCAGAAGCAACCGAAGCCACTAGCAGGAATAAAAAAACTAAGTTATTTTTCATGTGTATTTCTTTGTTTTGATTTTTTCGTTTTCGGTTCAATTTGTTATGGTTCTGACGTAGTCTCCCTTACCCAAAGTGGGTTCGGTATTGATTTCAATAATAATAAC
>VYLZ01000071.1_pt1 | contig 57611 bp, 54 predicted proteins | sample 5115361 | NCBI WGS metagenome assembly VYLZ01 (sample SAMN12291805, study PRJNA351875) | freshwater metagenome | isolation source: freshwater lake | place: USA: Michigan, Sixteen Lake | collected 2013-08-07 | reverse complement strand
TATTGCAATTAATTCTGTAGGCACTCCATATGTTGCGTACCAGCAATACAACGTAAATAGTCAACCCTTCAGAGCAACCGTTCAGGCTTTTTTGCCCAAGCAAAATCAAACCATCACTTTCAATCCGCTTGCTACTAAAACTTATGGAGAGGCTGCATTTACACTTTCGGCAACTGCTTCATCTGCACTCCCAGTATCTTATTCATCTTCAAATACGTCAGTTGCAACAGTTTCTGGTTCATCCGTAACAATTGTTGGGGCTGGCACAACAAACATAACCGCTTCACAAGCTGGTGACGCAACTTTTAATGCCGCCCCGAATGTAGTGCAGTCCTTAACGATCAACAAAGCAAGTCAAACGATTACGTTTGCACCTTTGCCAAATAAAGCGGTTGGCGATGCACCGTTCAATTTAACTGGAAGTGCTTCTTCGGGGTTGACTGTAAATTACACAAGTTCTAATACTGCAGTGGCTACCGTAAGCGGAAGTACAATAACCATTATAGGCGTTGGCTCAACAACGATTACCGCAGCGCAAGCAGGAAATTCAAATTATAACCCAGCAACTTCCGTTCAACAAACATTAACTGTGACAACGGCCAAACTAAACCAAACTATAACATTCAATACGCTTGCAGCAAAAACGTTTGGAGATTTGCCTTTCAATTTAACAGCAACGGCCAGCTCTGGATTAGCGGTTTTTTACACAAGCTCAGACCCAACCACTGCCACTATTTCCGGAAGTTCAGTTACCATTTTAAAGGCAGGGACAGTAAACATAACCGCTTCTCAACCAGGTGATGCAACATATAATGGTGCCTCTGACGTGATTCGATCCGTGACAATCAACAAAGCAAATCAAACAATCACATTCAATGCCTTGGCAAGTAAGAATGTCGGTGATGCACCTTTCAACTTGTTAGCCACCGCTTCTTCAGGCTTACCTGTGACCTATACAAGTTCAAATCCGGAAGTTGCTACTGTAGCAGGAAGCACGGTAGCCATTGTTGGAGGGGGCATCACATCTATAACAGCATGGCAAAATGGAGATTTGAATTACAACGCAGCTTTCATTGTCATTCAAAATTTGACAGTAAATAAACTAAACCAAACTATATCTTTTGCAGCGTTGTCAAACAAAACCGTTGGCGATGCTCCATTCAATTTAACAGCTACTGCTTCTTCGGGTTTGTCTGTGAGTTACACAAGTTCCAATCCTGAAGTGGCAACCGTAAGTGGCAACACTGTAACGATAGTGGGTGTCGGGATCACTACGTTTTTCGCATCGCAAGCAGGAAATAATATGTATAATGCAGCAATTTCAGCTTTTCAGAGTTTAACGGTAAATCCCGCCAAGCAAAATCAAACTATTACATTCAATGCCCTTACTGCCAAAACATTTGGTGATGCTTCATTCAATTTAACAGGTTCGGCAAGTTCGGGCTTGTCAGTTTCATACACCAGTTCCGATCCGACTATTGCCTCAGTAGCAGGAGTCACGGTTACAATTTTGAAAGCAGGCACAATAAATATTACCGCCTCTCAATTTGGTAATTCTATATTTAATGCTGCCTCTGAGGTTGTGCAGTCCTTAACAATCAACAAGGCGAACCAAACCATTACATTCACTCCATTTCAAGTTTCCAATACATTTAACTTGGTGGCAACAGCGTCCTCGGGCTTGCCTGTTACTTTTACCAGCAGCAACCTTCGGCAACTATAACAGCAGCGCAACCAGGAAATAGTAACTTTAATGCCGCACCGAATGTAACACAGCCCTTAGTGGCAGTTGTAACGGGATTGGAGCCGGAGACAGCATTATTTTCCGTTTACCCAAATCCGGTTTCAGAGTACCTGATAATTGGCACTGACAACACTCAAACTAAAAATATTATCATCTATCAAGTGGACGGAAGGATGTTCGAGAATTTTCATACAAGCGATCAGGAAATTAAACTGGCAGTTGCCCATTATAGTCCGGGCATGTATTATGTGAAGGTTAGTTCAAAACAAGCAACTTCCATACTACGCTTTGTAAAAAAATAAACCCTGCTTTAATATTTTAAATCTTATGGGCAAAATAAAATTGATCTTATTGGTATGCTTTTTAACTCTTGCAGCCTCATGTGGCAAAAATAACGACATTACATTGACGGCTGAACAATCAATGGCTAAACAACTTGAATTGAATACTTGGAAAATTGTCAGCGTTAAAGTTGATGGTACTGACCAGACAGGATTATTTAATGGATTTACCATTAAATTCAAAGCTTCTTCTTATACAACAACAGGAATGACACCAGTTTGGGCAAGGTCTGGCACTTGGCAATTTTTAGTCAATTCAAACGCCCAAGTTTTTACTCGCGATGATGGAACTAATGTTACCATTGAAAATATTACAGACAGTTCCTTGGTTTTATCACTGACATGGAACGATGCAAGTTTTGGTGGCGGTCGTTTCAATTCTGTGGTAGGAAAACATATCTTTACTTTTAACAAATGAACTTGGCATACTTGGTAAGTGGGCTATTTATTAATTTCTCTTAGCATCCTCTCCTTCGGCCTCGGTAACTGCCTGTGGATTTATCCCCTCAAGAAGTTTAATTTTTCGCAGGTCATTGTTTTTCGCAGTCTTTTAACCACAGTTCTCTTTGGTTGTCTTTTAATAATGGGTTCGCTCATTGATTTTGACATTGAGGCAAAGGGCTCGGCTCAAATTGTTGAAATACCTGAAGCACTTGCGCTATGTGCTTTTTCGTTTTTCGGTCTTTACTTCTATGTTCAGTCGCTGAAGTTTGAGAAAGTGAGTCTGGCTGTACCCATATCGAGTATAAGCGGAATATTTGGTGTACTCACGGGGATAATCGTTCTACGAGAAGCTGTGACTATCAATTTTATTGGTGTATTACTGCTGGTTTTAATTGGTGTTATCTTCGTTAACCCAACCCCATTTGGCTCCTATAAACTTTCTAAGGGAGTCAGGTACAATTTTCTGGCAGCATTTTTCTGGGGTGTCAGCTTTGCGCTATTCGCCATCCCAATAAAATCATTGGGAGCAATTTCATTTGCGTTCATTCTGGAGATAACAGTTTTTACATGTAGCCTTATTTTACTAAGAATAGAAAACTTAAAATGGTCGTTTCCTATCCATAAGATATTCGACAAATACATTTTGGTGTTGGCAATCCTTGGGTTTTGTGGCGTACTGTTTTATAATCTTTCCCTACTCTATATCCCGGCAACAGAGGCAAGTTTATTGGGAGTGCTTACAACTATGGTTTCGATTATTATCGCATCACTTTTATATAAGGAGCGACTGACAGTAAAACAGTATCTTGGTATTGCATTGATACTTGTTGCCCTGACATTACTAAACATTAATTGAAGCGAATTAAGCACTTCTTAATCTCACACAAGTGCTACTCAATTAAAAAGCTAATTTTTCTAGATTTGAAGATGAGCAATATCAAACTTTTTCAAAGTACAGAAATACGTTCAGTCTGGAGTGAGGAGAATCAGCAATGGCATTTTGTCGTTACGGATGTGGTTCAGGTTTTGACTGATACCCCAAACCCCACAGACTATATAAAGAAGATGAGGAAACGGGACGAGCAGCTTTCCCAAGGGTGGGGACACATTGTCACCCCCCTTCTAGTCGACACCAAAGGAGGTAAACAAAAGCTGAATTGCGCCAATGCCAAAGGTCTATTGAGGATAATTCAATCAATACCATCACCCAAAGCTGAACCATTTAAGCTATGGCTGGCTCAAGTTGGAGCAGACAGACTTGAGGAAATAGAAAATCCGGAATTAGCAGCTCAAAGAACAAGGGAACTTTACAAACTAAAGGGTTACCCTGACAACTGGATAGAAAAGACGATGAGGAGTATTGCCATTCGAGAGGAATTGACTGGAGAGTGGAAGAACAGAGGGATAAAAGAACAAAAAGAATATTCAATACTGACAGCCGAGATTTCAAAGGCGACTTTCGGATTAACACCATCGGAATACAAAAAACTGAAAAAGTTGAAGAGAATTTACGAGACCACATGACTGACCTCGAATTAATATTTTCAATGTTAGGAGAAGCCTCAACAACGGCAAGAGTAAAGTCGAAAAATCCGAAAGGTTTTGTAGAAAATAAAATAGTGGCAAAATAGGCGGCAAAATTGCCGGTGACGCAAGAAACGCGTTGGAAATAAAAACCGGGGAAAGGGTAATAACATCAGAAAATTATTTACCCGAAGCAAAAAAGGCGAAACAGATAAAAGGTAAAAAGAAAAGTTAATTTCTATAATTGCACACACATTGCCAAGCGCACTTGCAGCCCTTCTAACTAAAAAAGATTGGTGTTAATTAACGAGAGCCAAAAGATTGGGCTACGAATAGAGTGAGGAGAGAGAGCTCTACTACTGCCAACATTACGTTTATTCCATCTGCGAGTGCTAATTTGCAGTTTAGTTTTTATATTTCGTTCCCGCCACATGGGGCAAAGACCCGCTTCAAAATCCACAGTAGCCATAAACACGGGCCGATTAGAATGATAAATTCAAAAACACTCTTTCAACAACTGATCCAGCAAATTCATCTTGCAGAAGATCCGGATGAAATCAAGAGTATACTTTATTTGCTTTTCGAAAAAGAATTTGGATTGAGACGGACGGACGTTCTGGCAGAAAAAGAGATTCCATTTATTGATCGGGAAAGGATAGGCACCCTCCTCCAACGGATTAACAGCGAAGAGCCCATTCAGTATATCTTAGAAGAAGCGGAATTTTATAACAGGCGATTTTATGTCAACTCTTCGGTGTTGATTCCTCGGCCTGAAACTGAGTTGATCATCCAACTGATCAAAGCTGAAATGGTACAGCCCTCTTCTATCTTAGATGTAGGAACGGGAAGTGGATGTATCGAGACATAAGTGAAAAAGCGCTTGCCGTTGCTCGCACTAATTCAGAATTGCTGAAGGCTGATGTTCATTTTTTGTACTGCGATATTCTAACACAAACTCCCGATCTGTCGAGTTTAGATCTCATCGTAAGTAACCCACCGTATGTGATGGAGAAAGAGAGGAAACAAATGAGCCGTAATGTTTTGGCCTACGAGCCTGAGCTCGCCTTGTTTGTGCCCGATAGTGAGCCACTTGTCTTCTACAAAGCCATTGCCCTGAAAGGGAAACAACTTCTTCGGCCAAAAGGAATCGTGTTGGTAGAGATCAACGAAAAGTTGGGCGAGGAAACGAATCACCTTTTTCAACAAGCTGGTTATACTACCAAAATAGTAACCGATATAAACGGGAAAGATCGAGTAATACGAGCTGAGTTATGTTAGTTCTTCGCCTACCCAGAAGGATTTCGCGCTCTCTAGTTTCACTTTCCCATCTTGCATTGAAACAAGATGTTGATCTAAGTTGATCGATGTCGTTTGAACGATGGGATAAATTGACAATCGATTTCCCTGCGGCAACCATTTTTCAAATCTTCCGGATTCAATATATACCCACCTCTTTTGATCGAAGAAAACCTCCACGTCCATGGAAGTAAACCGTTGAACTACTTCAAGATCCGCTAATCGTTCGACCAACACGTTAACGGCTTTGTAGTTCGAGTTTCTTAAAAGATCATACCCAACCGAAAGGATATTCATTTCTTCAGCAAAGGTGATAAAGCGAATAGGAACCTGATCGGCCAAATTTACCGCCAATTCTTCTTGCTGCCCTTCCAAACAAAGCACCGCATCCATTTTGATTCCCCACCCTTGCACGGTGATTATCGCTTCAGCACTAACAATAACGGTAGGACTCCATTCTAGTAGTTCTTGAATTTTTTCGAATGAGATGGCTGTTGGATTGACTATCAACAGAGCCGGCTCCTGATCTTCCTTGACAAAATGGTGCGAGGACATAAATTGAAATTATGAGGAGTCAACTAAATTGAAAAGATCTATCGCTCAAAGAAACAGACCGTTCCGCCAACCCATGTTTTATCTTTGTTGTACTTCACACCGATCATGTCTCCACGGCTAAGTCGTGCCAGATTGGTCACCAACTCGGGCCGTATTTTTCCCTCTTCCCAAACATAGAGAAGCCGAACTTCGGCCTTTACCAATCCATCCACCGCTTGCACAATCGGCTCATAGTGCACCTTTCGTTGCAACATAAAATTGTGACGTTGATCGGTTGGAATGGCTTCGATATCTTCAGCTTTCACATGAAAGACAACACCACTTCCTGAAAAGGAAAACAACGGCTTCAACACATAATTCTCTAGGTCATTAGGAATGGTAGATACTTGATGAAGAAATTGAGAATCAGGTACGGCAGCCCCTTTTAAAAACGGCATCGTGTATTTACTAATTTTGAAGAACCAATTCGGATGGCCGGCCCATTCGGTTATAAATTCGATGAATGGGAATTTCTTTACCCTCTTGCTTGTAGTACAATTTTTTATTGCGAATGATTACATCTCCAATATGCACCAATGGTGTTCCCAAATGTGCCTTTGTAATCAAAAAATCAATCGTTGTATTTTGTTTCAACGGATCGATTTCAAGCAGTACTACATTTTCCGGATCGTGATCGTTTAAGATGTTTCTCTTGAGCAAATCCCAATACTGGCTTGAGGTTCGACCAAAATGAAAATTCCAATTGTCGTCAATTTGATAGTGCTCGCGAAATTTATTTCCGAGGAAATCCTGATAGCCGAATAACGAAGGAAACCCCTGCATCTCAATAAGTTTCGGAACGAGCTCGTTAGTTTCTGTAGAGCAAATCGCAAAGTCTAACGCCAGGAATAAAGTGTGATTTGTTTCGCGAGGCACGGCCAAAGCCACTGGCAAAGCTGCCGACATGCGATCTCGAAATCCCGGTTGAACAATAAAATCGATGATCTCATTTGCACCGGATATCAGTTTGTCTTTAAACTCTTGGCCGACAAAAATGGGGGTTTCAGCAACACGAAAGGGAATTGTATGGCTATAGCTGGCATTCAGATCGTCAAGGAAATCACGGTATTTTTTTTCTGAAAATTGCTTGTTGAAATGGTCCCGGGCTAACGCAATCATACGCCCACAGATTTTAGTGTTGGCTGTAGAGCCATCATGAGAAAGCGAGGTAGCACCGCGTGATTCGTTTGCATGATCTTATCGGGATCATTCAGATGATCCAACATTTCCCAATATTTCTTCTCCCCATGTTTTTCTATCACCAGGTGTTTCTTGTCTTCGCGCAACAAATACATGCGCATACCCACTGCGTCTGCTTCGGGATGAAACTGTGTGCCGAAAAAAGCCTCATCAAATCGGATGGCCATCACAGCTCGCTCCAGTTCCACTGTCGGGCGATACTTCTCGATACATAAAATAGCACCCCCGCGGGCTTTGATCTTCTCTTCATTCGGCTCTGTAATTTGATAGTCACGCGAGTCGACTGCCCAAAACGGATCGCCCAATGAACGTAGCAATGGATCATGTATTCCCTCAAAGGTTTTATGCATCGGCATCACACCAAAAGAAGTAGATTTTCGTCTACTCACCAATCCATATCCATAGTACCTACAGTAAACCTGAAAGGAGTGGCAAATAAGAAGCACATGTTTTTTCCTGTCTGGATTGCGAAGATTGTGAGCTTGTATTTCATCCATCAAACTGAAATACTTGCTTTCCCAGTAAGAGCCTTCACTATCGATAGGACTGCCGGGTCCACCACTGGATATAAAGGCATCGTAACTAATATCTGGCACAGCACCCGTTAGTCGTGTTTCAAAAATGTCATACTTTAGGGGAAGATGAAAATCCGCGCTCAATTCATCAATGAGCTGACGAATGCTGCGCATCCCTTCGTTGGCAGCGCCATCATAGAGGTCTAAAATGGCAACTCTTAAAACAGCGGAGTGTTCCAAAGTCTGATCTTTAATGATCACTCAAATTTACAATAAAGTTAAGCCAGTTGGAAGATAAAAAGAGCGGATTTTGAAACTGTTTGTTGATCAATAATTATACTCCTTCAAGCGTTTGGTGCGTGATGTAATCCACCACGTTGACTAAACTACCTGTTTCAGAGAAAATTTTCAATTGACGATCAGCTCCAGTGCCTTCTTTCAAGATGGTGTGAACATATTCAATCGCTTTTCGGCTACCCAAATCATCGACAACATCATCCACAAAGTCAAGTAACTCAACGATCAAAGCACGTGTATCTTTTTCTTGCTGCACACCAAAGTCAATCATTTTTCCGTCTAGTCCATAGCGTGAGGCCCGCCACTTGTTCTCATTAATAAGTGCTCTGCTATAAAGAATAAAACTCATGTTTTGTGTGCGTAACCGATAGAGCTTTACTACCAGCGCCTGAAAAATAGCAGTGATAGCAATCGTTTCCTCGACCAACATGGGTACATCACAAATGCGGAACTCGATTGTATCAAAAAAGGGATGAACACGCACATCCCACCAAATTTTCTTGGCATTGTCAATGCAATTGGTGCGAATCAACAGATTAACATAATTCTTAAATGCGTCCCAACTTTCAAATTGATCGGGAATACCGGTGCGCGGAAACTTGTCAAAAACCTTCGTGCGAAAAGATTTAAAGCCAGTGTTCCTGCCTTCCCAAAACGGGGAGTTGGCAGAAAGTGCATACACGTGAGGAAGAAAATACCTTACGGTATTCATAATATGGATAGCCATATCTTTATCCTTAATACCTACGTGCACGTGCAATCCAAAAATCAAATTCGATCGGGCGGCTTCCTGCATTTCGTTCACAATGGCATCATAGCGAGGATTGGGTGTGATAAGCTGTGTATTCCAATCCGAGAAAGGGTGAGTTCCAGAGGCACCAATTCGTAAATTCAAGCTTGCTGCCACTTCGGCCACATGCCTGCGCAGATTTCTAATCTCTGCAGCCGCTTCATCTACATTCTTACAAATATTAGTTCCTACTTCAACCACCGCTTGGTGCATTTCAGCTTTTACCTGATCGCCATAAGCTTTAGCAGCAAACTCTACTATTTTTTGGTCGTGTGATTTTAGCTCTCTGGTGACAGGGTCAATCACCATGTACTCCTCCTCTACGCCTAGTGTAAATTTTTCCATGATCTTGAGTCGTTGCTCCTAGCCAACAGGCGGGAACAGTTCGTTTAAATTACTACTTTTTTGACTTTGTCTTTGGCTCTGACTTTGTAGCAGCAGCTGGTTCTTTCGCTTTCGCTACGAGCCTTGCTGCTGTGGTTGTCGCCCCTGCTTTCACACCATCCGAAACAAATGTGCCCCATGTCAGATTGTCTTTTCCTGGCTTCTGCGCTTGGGCGCGCTCGATGGCCATTTTAGCGGCATGTTCTACCACCCATTCAAAATTTTCCTGCCCAACAGAAGTAACTTCCGCATCGGGTGCTGGATTGCAAAAATCGATCGCATAGGGAATACCATTGCGCACAGCCATTTCTACTGTATTGAAGTCATAACCTAACGCATTACATAACAGCAATACATAATCATGGACTTGCTTCAATAACTTTGCAGAAGCAGGTCCATTATTACTTTGATAGCGCAAGTGATGAGGATTACGAGGTTCGTACTGCATAATGCGAACATCTTTGCGCCCCAGGCAATAGCAACGGAAATAATCTTCAAAAACAATTTCTTCCTGCAACATCATCACCAATTGGGAAGTCTCACTATAGGATTTAAAGAACTCATCCATGTTATTGAGCTTGTATACACTCTTCCAACCTCCGCCCGCATGCGGTTTCATGTATGCCGGAAAGCCAATGTGTTGGAATATTTTTTCCCAGCTCAACGGAAATTTCAAGTTGGCAAACGATGCATCACTGGTATCTGTGGGGCGCTCGTGTGAAGGCAGCAGGACCGTTTTAGGAACAGGAACGCCTAGTTTTACCGCCAGCGCGTTATTGAAAAATTTTTCATCCGCACTCCACCAAAATGGGTTGTTGAGAACGGCTGTTCCACTGATCGCAGCATTTTTTAAATATGCACGATAAAATGGCACGTCCTGCGATATCCTATCGATGATTACAGCATAATCATCACCCTCCCCTTGCTGCACCATATCGATAACGACTGGTTCCGCCTTTATGTCTTTTAATCCTGCTTTATTGATACGCTCAACAAATGCTTCTGGAAATGAGCGCTCCATGCCGTGTAGAATTCCTATTTTTTTCATAGCGGTAAGTTTATGTAAATGGAAAAATCGTTAGTTGAATGTAAGATTAGCTTTATAGATCGAAACAGTAAACTTAATTCTCACCTTTTTTATTAACCAGAACCGCCATCATTTTACGCTCTGTCATTTAATCAACGACAAATAATGGGGGAACATCTCTCGCCAAACCGGCCAATCGTGATTTGCACCTTGCCGCACGTCCAGCCAGTGGTGCATTCCTTTATTACGTAAAATGCCCGCCATTTTTTCGTTGGCATCCCAGCACATATCGTTGGTGCCAGTTCCCAAAACCGTAAACTGATCCCACAAGAATCCATCATTAGCTCCGGGTAAATAATCTGGAGGATTGTTAAAAAAGACATCGTCATTATAGAATCCGTCCAACTGATCTTTAATATCAAAGGCAGCACCCATATTAAAAACATACTTGACAACTTCAGGATGCTTATAGGCAAAATTGGAGGCGTGGTAGCCGCCAAAGCTACAACCGGCAGTAGCTACTCGACCAACACCTGTCTCGTTCTGAGCTAGAGGTATCAATTCGCGAAGCAGCATCTGATCGTACCAAATATGATTTTTCACTCGGTCAGCACAGTAAATTTTTACCAGACCCTCATCCAGAAACCAGTTAACGCTCTCGATCAATTTGAAATCTTTATTCTCATAATACTTACCCATCGAAGTAGGAAATAGAATGACAGGATAGCCCCTATGACCAAATGCCAAAACATTAATGTGTTGGCTCAAACGAGGAGAATACCAGCGATGTAGATGTTCGTGAGGCATAAGGCAGGGATTGAGTTGAGATTTACTAATTTTGATTTTTCTAAATTTGGTAAAAAATTAATCTAAAGACAAACCGTGTCAGAACTGTCCACAATAAACAGCCAAAAGATTGACTATCGAGAAGAAAAAATAAAGGGTATTCACTCGAATTTGCTGAATAGAAATGTGGATGTGAACGTATTGACGCCTGTTGCGCTGAATCTACCAGCCTATCCCCTATTGTTACTTAACGATGGGCAAGATATGGAGGGTCTGCGCATAAAAAACGCGGTAGAGGAACTAGTTCGTAATCAACAAATACCACCCATTATCGTTGCCGGTGTGGTAGCTGGTGATCGGCTGCAAGAGTACGGAGTGGCTTCCAGAAAAGACTATCTAAAACGAGGTAGTCGCGCAAAGGCCTATTCGACCTATATCGCTGGTGAGTTATTGCCTTTCCTAAAACATCAGTACCCTGTCTCCACAGACCCAGCACATCGAGTCATAGCTGGGTGCTCCATGGGTGGGCTTAGCGCCATGGATATCGCCTGGAATCACCCGGATCTTTTTGAAAAAGTGGGCGCGTTTAGTGGATCATTTTGGTGGCGAAAACGCAATAGCCACAGCATGTTCTATTCCGATCACCGCGATCGACTTATGCATCAGGAAATCCGGCATGGTAAAAAGAAAGAAAATTTGAAATTCTGGCTTCAAACAGGTGCACTGGATGAAATGGGTGATCGCAACAAGAATGGAATAATTGATTCTATTGATGACACACTAGACTTGATTGCCGAACTAACAAAAAAAGGCTATCGCCCTTTTCATGATATTCAATATTATGAAATGAAAGATGGCAAGCACAACCTAGAAACGTGGGCTGAAGCGATGCCGGTGTTTCTGCAATGGGCTTTTGGAAAATAATTTTGTAATTTCGAATCATGCTTATTGAAATTCCATCTCCGCCACGCACCATTATAGAAGTATTTAAAATGCTTCCTGAGGGGACGTTGGCCGAGTTAATCAATGGACACATTTATATGTCACCAGCACCATCCAATAAACACCAGCGAGTTTTAAAAAAGTTTTTAAAGTTGATGGACGATTTCATAATCAAAAATGACCTGGGAGAATTATTTGTTTCCCCAATTGATATATTTTTTGATAGTCACTCAAATGCCGTTCAGCCTGACCTTGCTTTCATTTCGAAAGAAAACCCAAATCAGCCGATGGACTTTGAACCCTTTCACGGAAGCCCAGATATTTTGGTAGAGTTCCTTTCTCCTAGCAACGAAAAACATGATCGTTTCGTAAAAAAAGATCTTTACGAAAAATTTGGCGTGAAGGAATATTGGATCATTGATCCGGATACCAAAGAAAGTTTCGTATTTCAATTGGTAGAAAACAAGTACATTTTATCAAAGCGAGATAATGGCCAACTTTTCTCCCCTCTCTTTAATCACTCGTTTACCATCTAAGTTTTGTCGTCAATTAACAACGTTATTTTCGATCTGGGCGGAGTACTCATTGATTGGAATCCACGATACCTCTATCGCAAAATTCTTAATACAGAAGAAGAAATCACCTGGTTTTTAGAAAATGTTTGCACACCTGAGTGGAACGACAAACAAGATGGCGGCCGTTCTTTTGAAGAAGCTACGAATGAACTGATTGCCAAATTTCCAGATCATGAATCAGCCATTCGCGCCTGGTATGGGCGCTGGCAAGAAACCATTGGAGGCCGTATTCACGAAACAGTAGAACTACTCGCTGAGATCAAGGAATCTAAAAAATACAAACTCTACGCCCTCACTAATTGGTCTGCCGAAACGTTCCCATGGGCATTAGCCAACTTCGACTTTCTTCATTGGTTCGATGGCATTGTTGTTTCGGGTGTTGAAAAAACCAGAAAGCCGTTTCCCGAATTTTATCAAATACTTTTTGATCGATATCAAATCAATCCGGCACAAGCGATTTTCATTGACGACAATATCAAAAACGTAGAGGGCGCTCTAAAAGTAGGATTGCCCACGATTCATTTTCAATCGGCAGACCAAACAAAAAGGGAGCTAGTAAAAGCAAAAGTGATTTAACTGTTTTCACTTCAATTACGAGTTGTTCACAGAGAGGAGAAAGAGAACTAACAAAAAAGCCCCGCAATCAGCGAGGCTTTTTTAATAACTCAACTTAAGACTATAAATGAATCACTTCCCCATACGCAGCCGCGGCCGCTTCCATAATCGCTTCGCTCATCGTAGGGTGTGGATGCACGGTTTTGATTACATCATGGCCAGTCGTCTCCAACTTACGAGCCGATACCACTTCTGCAATCATCTCTGTTACATTCGCGCCAATCATATGCGCGCCTAACCACTCACCATACTTTGCATCGAAGATCACCTTTACAAAACCATCACTGGCCCCAGCTGCTTTTGCTTTACCGGAAGCTGTAAACGGAAACTTACCCACTTTAATTTGGTAGCCTGCTTTCTTCGCAGCCTCTTCAGTATAACCCACGGATGCAATCTCGGGAGAACAATAAGTACAGCCCGGTATATTATTATAATTAAGTGGTTCAGGTTTTTTGCCTGCAATATTCTCCACGCAAATAATTCCCTCCGCTGAAGCAACGTGTGCCAATGCAGGGCCGCTGGTAATATCACCGATCGCATAAACGCCCGCTACATTTGTTTTATAAAAGGCATCTACTATTACTTTTCCTTTTTCGTTCTTCACCCCTACTTCTTCCAACCCAAGATTTTCTAAATTGGTGGAAACGCCTACCGCAGAAAGCACCACATCCGCTTCTATCTTAATTTCTCCGGTCGGAGTTTTTACAGTCGCTACACAACCCTTACCACTGGTATCCACTTTCGTTACCTCGGAGTTGGTATAAATGGTCATACCTGATTTTTTGAACGATTTTTCCAATTGCTTAGAAACTTCTTCATCTTCTACTGGCACAATGCGAGGCAAAAATTCTACGATGGTAACTTCTACGCCAATGGTATTGTAGAAATACGCGAACTCTACACCAATAGCACCCGAGCCAACCACTATCATTTTTTGCGGTTTGAATGGAAGCACCATTGCATCCCGATAGCCTAAGATTTTTTTGTTGTCGATTTTCAATGCAGGCAATTCGCGTGAACGTGCACCGGTAGCTAAAATAATATGCTTTGCATCGTAGTCCGTTTTCTTGCCAGCGGCATCGGTCACTTCTACCTTGCCCCCTTTCTTTAACTTTCCATGCCCTTCAATCTGATCGATCTTGTTTTTCTTGAATAGAAATTGTACACCCTTGCTCATGCCAGCAGCCACATCGCGACTACGTTTTACCATTGCCGCCATATCTGGCGAGGCTTCTTTCACATCAATTCCATAGTCTTTCGCGTGTCTTATGTATTCAAATACATTTGCGCTCTTTAAAAGCGCTTTTGTGGGAATGCACCCCCAATTCAGGCAAATTCCGCCCAATTCAGCCTTTTCAACAACACCCACTTTCATGCCTAACTGAGAAGCACGGATAGCTGCCACATAGCCTCCCGGGCCAGAGCCAATAACAATTACATCATAACTCGCCATAGAATTTGCTTTTTTAGAACGGCCAAAATTAAACCAAAATCTGATGTGGAAAAAAGATTAGTTTTGGGATCAAATTGTTGATTTCTCACACAAATTCAGTCTATGAAACTACTGCAAAATAGAACTGCGCTCATCACAGGCGCCTCCAAAGGAATAGGCAAAGCCATCGCGATCAAATTTGCCGAGCAAGGTGCCAACGTTGCCTTTACCTATTTATCAAGTGTAGAACAAGGCCAAGCGTTGGAGGCAGAACTGGCTGCCAAAGGTGTGAAGGCAAAAGGCTATCGCTCCGATGCTTCAGATTTCGCACAAGCTGATAAACTAATCAATGATGTGGTGACTGAATTTGGCTCTCTGGATATTCTAGTGAACAATGCCGGCATCACGATGGACAATTTGCTGCTTCGAATGACAGAAGAGGCGTGGGACAAAATCATCAACGTAAATTTGAAATCGTGCTTCAATACCGTAAAAGCTGCCTGCAAACCCATGATGAAACAAAAAGGAGGCTCCATTATTAACATGACCTCCGTTGTAGGGTTGAAAGGAAATGCTGGTCAAGCAAATTATGCGGCATCCAAAGCAGGTATTATTGGATTCACAAAATCAATCGCGTTAGAGTTAGGTTCACGCGGCATCCGATCTAACGCCATTGCTCCTGGTTTTATCGAAACCGAAATGACAGGCAAGCTGGATGAAAAAACAGTGCAAAGCTGGCGCGATGCGATTCCATTAAAGAGAGGTGGTAAACCCGAAGACGTGGCCGATGCATGTGTGTTTTTAGCATCGGATATGTCGACTTACATTTCGGGGCAGGTTATACAGGTAGATGGAGGAATGCTGACATAAAAAGCATTTTGTCTATCTACTTTTTCAATCTAAATGTATTACCAAACACTCGTGAGCAAATTTATTTTAACAAATTTTTAACCGGGAATTTGGAAACTCTACTAAACCAGTATACGTTTGTGTTAACATAATCGGTGAAGCCAAAAGCCAACCGATTTATATAGAAGCGTGGAGAGAACAGGCTCTGTGAAACGCTAGCAACCCCGAAAAGGGTGCTAATTCCTGCCTCAAAGAAGGTCTTTGAGGAAATATAAACCGGTATGAAAATGAAAAGATTTATCATTCAGTCAATCACCCAAGGGAAACACCTCCTCCAAAATTTCTTTTACCGCATTCAATATCAACAGAGCAGCATGTGTTGTTGCCCTGTACGTTGTTGGTAATGATCGGTTGATCGTCCAACAACACACTAGCGCACGGCCTACCGAGTGACGGGTATGGTTATGGCTACGTTTTTTTCTACATCAATTCTTCTTTGAACTAAATCTTAATTCTATAATCTTAAATCTTAAAAGTATGTCAAACTTACGTTTCGAAACATTACAACTTCACGCTGGTCAAGAAGTAGATCCCACCACTGGTTCTCGGGCTGTGCCTATTTATCAAACTACCTCCTTCGTTTTCAAGAACTCCGAACACGGTGCCAATCTTTTTGCGCTGAAAGAATTCGGTAACATCTACACACGCATCATGAATCCAACTACGGATGTTTTTGAAAAGCGGGTGGCAGCATTGGAAGGAGGAGTAGCAGCATTGGCGGTTGGCTCTGGCCAGGCGGCTCAATTCATTGCATTGAATAACATTTTGCAAGCAGGTGATAATTTCATTTCAACTTCATTTCTATATGGAGGCACCTACAACCAATTTAAAGTTGCGTTCAAACGGCTAGGTATTGATGTACGTTTTGCCGAAGGTGATAATGTAGAATCTTTCGAAAAGCTAATCGACAATAAAACAAAGGCTATCTACTTGGAAACTATTGGAAATCCTGGCTTTAACATTCCTGATTTTGAAGCCATCGCTGCGTTGGCAAAAAAGCACGACTTGCCTGTGATTGTAGATAATACCTTTGGAGCTGCCGGCTATTTGTTCCGTCCTCTTGAGCATGGAGCAAATGTGGTGGTGGAATCAGCTACAAAATGGATTGGCGGTCATGGCACTTCGATTGGAGGAGTCATCGTGGATGGTGGAAACTACAATTGGGGTAACGGAAAGTTCCCTGCCTTTACCGAGCCAAGTGAAGGATATCATGGGTTGAAATTCTGGGATGTATTTGGCGAGGGCAATCCCCTTGGTCTGCCCAACATCGCGTTCATCATTCGTGCGCGAGTGGAAGGACTACGCGACTTTGGTCCTGCTATCAGCCCGTTCAACTCCTTTTTGTTGATTCAAGGATTAGAAACACTTTCGCTTCGTGTGCAACGTTCTGTTGACAATGCGTTGGCGCTGGCACAGTGGCTAGAGCAGCAGCCGAACGTAGATACTGTAAATTATCCGGGCTTGCAAACAAGCACCTACCATAAATTGGCGAAGAAATATCTAAAGAACGGTTTTGGTGCTGTGTTGTCTTTCACCGTAAAAGGAACGAAAGAACACACTGCAAGAGTAGTCGACAACCTGCAATTGGTTAGTCACCTGGCAAATGTCGGAGACGGAAAAACGTTGATCATCCAACCATCTGCCACGACACATCAACAACTGTCGGACGAAGAACAAATTGCATCAGGTGTTTTGCCTACGTTGCTTCGTCTGTCTGTCGGTTTTGAACACATTGACGATATTAAGGCGGACTTGCAGCAGGCGTTTGACAAAGTTTTTGAAAAGGAATTAATTGCTTAATGGAAAGTTTGTAGTTTTTTGCTTGAAGTTAAAAAGGAATGATAAAATCAGAATCCATCTTTCATTTTGAAGAAGAGTTTGAGTTAGAGTCGGGGGCAAAGCTCCCCGGCTTCCAACTTAAATACACCACGATCGGACAGTTGAACAAAGACAGAAGCAACGTGGCTTGGATTTGTCATGCACTTACGGGCAGCTCTGACTTTACGGATTGGTGGAAAGACTTTTTCGTAGAAGGAAGCCCCTTTGACCCTCGCGATTATTTTATCATCTGTGCGAATACACTGGGTGGTTGCTATGGTTCAACTGGGCCGTTGTCAATTAATTCAGCTACAGGCAAAAGCTATTTTCATGACTTCCCTCTTGTCACCAACAGAGACATCATACAAGCGTTTGATCTGCTTCGACAAGATTTGGGAATTAACAAAGTACACACTTTAATCGGTGGATCACTCGGTGGCCAGCAAACGTTGGAGTGGGCCATCGCTCAACCAACTGTGTTCGATCACCTGATCGCTATTGCCTGCAACGCACAACATTCTCCGTGGGGTATAGCATTCAATGAAGCGCAACGAATGGCTATCGAAGCGGATCCCACCTGGAAAGAGAACGATGCGAGAGCAGGAATTGAAGGGATGAAGGCAGCTCGAGCGATGGGAATGATTTCTTACAGAACGTATGACACCTATCTATCAACTCAATCCGAGAGAGGGATTGAAAAAATAGACAACTACAGAGCGGCTTCGTATCAAAAATACCAAGGCCAAAAACTAGCAAGTCGTTTTAATGCCTTTACTTATTGGGCACTTTCAAAAGCAATGGACAGTCACCACGTGGGTAGAGGAAGGGGTAGCGCGTCAAATGCATTGAAACAAATTAGAGCCAAAACGCTGGTGGTAGGAATAGAGAATGATTTGCTATACCCAGTTCAAGAGCAAAAGTCTCTGGCAGACGCAATCCCAGGTGCTGTGTTCGAAGGACTCACTTCGCTCTATGGACATGATGGATTCTTGGTAGAGTTTGATCAGTTTAAGAAGATAGTAAGGAGATTCTTGCATGCTGAAACAAAAAACAGTGAAAGAGTGTTGCAAGAGACACCTTACGACTTCAAATCATTAGAAGATTATAATCAGTAGAATATGAAGAAAAAATTAAAAATCGGTTTGTTTGGTTATGGTGTAGTAGGGCAAGGCCTTTATCATGTACTCAACGAAACTCATGGTGTAAAAGCAGAGATCAAAAAGATCTGCGTGAAAAACAAGGACAAGCAGCGCAATCTGGACAGCTCCATTTTTACGTACGAAAAAAATGACATTCTCTTTGATTCTGACATTGACATTGTTGTCGAGCTGATCGATGATGCCTCCGCAGCTTTTGAAATCGTAAAGGCAGCTTTGCGCAATGGCAAGCATGTGGTTACCGCTAACAAGAGAATGTTGGCCGAAAATCTTCAGGAAATTTATTCTCTCCAGAAAAGATATGACCGTTCTGTGCTTTACGAGGGATCGGTTTGCGGAAGCATACCTATTTTAAGAAATCTGGAGGAATATTATGACAATGATTTGATCACGAGTATTGAAGGAATTTTTAATGGCTCTACCAATTACATTTTAACGAAGGTCTTTGAAGAAAGAAAAAGTTATGCAGAGGCGTTAAAAGCTGCACAAGATCTTGGCTTTGCCGAAAGCGATCCTTCGCTAGATGTGAAAGGATTTGATCCGAAATTCAAATTGACGATCGCTATCGCACATACCTTTGGTGTTTTTGTCAAGCCAGAAAATATTATCAATGTGGGAATTAACAAAATTTCTGCAGTAGACTTGAAGTATGCGAAGGAAAACAACCTGACGATCAAATTGGTGGCACGTGCTTATAAGCTTGAGGGTCAGATTGTCGGCTTTGTTGCTCCTCAATTCATTCCTGCCGACCACATGCTCGCTTCGGTTCGCAATGAGTACAATGCGGTGTTAGTGGAAGGGGCGTTTGCCGAGAAGCAAGTATTTATTGGAAAAGGGGCTGGAGGTTATCCTACTGGCTCAGCTGTGCTTTCTGACATCTCAGCCCTAACGTTTGACTACCGCTACGAATACAAAAAATTTACACAAGGCGAGGGATTCTCCTTCTCTAACCGCGCCAAAGTAGATGTTGTCATTAGTTTTCACGAAAAGTCAGCCATCTCACCCTCAGATTTCGAGACGTTCAAAGGCGGTTACCAAGGAACCGGGCACCAGTATATGACAGGTACAATCACTCTTGAAAAACTACAATCACTATCAAAACGGGAGGATGTAAGTGTCATTCTGGCGCCTCAATTGAACTTAGTAGCAATTGATCAAAAAGAAGCAAAGCAGCAATTGTTGGTGTAGAGTTATCTGCGATACTTCTTTCTCGGATCTCGACTTGCATGGTATATTGCCGAAACGAATATTGCTTTCTCTTTCTCGTAAATCTTATACACGATAAGGTAAGGAAAGGTGGCAATTTTTGTTTCTCGAAAAACCCCTCTTTTCTTGGGATACCTAAAAGGCTTTGTTAGAATTTGATTTAGCCTTCCATCTACTGCGCTTTCAAAGCGATCTCCAAGTCCTAACTGTTGCTCTTCATACCACAGGTAGGCTTCTTGGTATTCTATTTCTGCGATTGGGTGAAAAAATATTTGATAGTTCACCAAAACTACTTTGGCTTTGATAATTGTCTTGCCGTCTTCTTTACTTCGTCCCAAGTTCGGCTCTTGACTTTTTGCTTTTCAAAATCCATTGCCCTTCTGTTCAGCTCTGTTACAAATTCATCATTCCATATAATCGCGCCTTCCTCGATATCATCCTCAACCATGGCAAAAATCGCCTTCACTTTTTTGTCTTTTGCTGTTTCAATATAGTGATGAAGCTTTTGTCGAATTGCAATAGTACTCATAGTCAAAAAAGTTTGAAACAAAGATAATTTGAATTAGATGGGTGGGCAAATCAAAAAACAGCCACGCCAGAGTCTAGCGAATCAAGGGAATTCACCCTTGAAACCCTTGAATCTCTCTCGAAAAGGGATCATTCTGGCCTCCCTGTTGAACTTAGACGCTACTGAACAAAACGCGGCTAAAGAGGCTTTGGCCGTTTGATGAGTAGGTCAAAGCATCGAAAAATTCAAGAAGTTAAACAAATTGTTTACGGAGGCAGCCAAGGGGTTGCCTTTTTGCTTTTTGAAGCGATTTTTAAAGTGGGGAATTGATAGTTTTTACCCCCGATTCCTATATTTGTAGTCTTTAATTCCAATCTATGTTAGCGATTACTTCCATTGTTGCATTTACGGCCATTATTCTTTTACTGGTAGCACTTTTAATATTCGCCCAAAAGCAATTGGTTCAGTCTGGGCCAGTAAAAATTTTGATTAATGGTGAAAAAACGATTACGGTTTCAGCCGGTAGCTCGCTTCTGACTACGCTGGCGAACGAAAAGATATTCTTGCCTTCTGCATGTGGTGGCGGTGGCACTTGCGCCATGTGCAAATGTGTGGTGGAAACCGGTGGTGGCGATGTATTGCCAACCGAAGTAGGCCACCTGACACGCGCTGAGCAGAAAGATCATGTACGGTTGGGCTGCCAGGTTAAGGTGAAGCAAGACCTAAATATTCGCATTCCGGATGAAATTTTTGGAATTAAGAAATGGGAGTGCGAAGTGGTATCAAATTATAACGTTTCCACCTTTATTAAAGAGTTCGTGGTGAAACTCCCTCCTGGAGAAACACTGAAGTTTGAAGCAGGCGGCTATATTCAGATCGATGTACCTGCCCTCAAAGTCGATTTCAAAACAATGGATATCAAACCCCATCCAGAATTGGGTCACAGCAATCCTGATGTATTTAAAGGCGATTGGGATAAGTTTAAGTTGTGGGATTTGAAAATGAAAAACGAAGAGCCGATTTTCCGTGCTTATTCGATGGCCAACCATCCTGCAGAAGGCAATATTGTAATGTTAAATATCCGAATCGCTACTCCACCTTGGGATAGGGCGAACAACAAGTGGATGGATGTAAATCCGGGCATTTGTTCCTCTTATGTGTTCTCTCGCAAGCCTGGAGATAAAGTTACCATCTCTGGCCCTTATGGAGAGTTCCATATCAACAAGACGCAAAGGGAAATGGTGTACATCGGTGGCGGTGCTGGTATGGCGCCACTACGGGCTCAGATTTTCCACCTCTTTCATACAGAGAAAACGAACCGCAAAGTTTCCTATTGGTATGGTGGCCGATCAAAGAAAGAATTGTTCTATACCGAGCACTTCCGTGAGATTGAAAAGAAGTTCCCTAATTTCCGTTTTCATATAGCGCTTTCTGAACCCCTGCCCGAAGACAACTGGAAAGTAAGCAAGAGCTTGGAGGATCGTGAGAGCGATGGTTATACTGGCTTCATTCACAAATCATTGTTTGATAACTATTTGGCCAATCACCCCGCGCCAGAAGATGTCGAGTATTATTTGTGTGGCCCCCCACTCATGAATGCAGCTGTGCTTAAGATGCTGGATGATATGGGAATCCCAAAAGAGAACGTGAGATTTGATGATTTTGGGGGGTAAGAGTTACCGCCTCATCCTGAAAACAAAAAAGGCCTCTGCAAAGAGGTTTTTTTGTGTCCACCGCGAACTACAAACGTGTAAAATACAGAGCTTTTTATGTATCGAGTTTTACCTATTTTTACACTATGAATTTGAGTGAAATCAAGCAAGTGATAATTCCTGTCTTGAAGAAACACAAGGTAACCAAGGCTGGAATTTTCGGATCTTATGCCAAGAACAATTTTACTGAAGACAGTGATATTGATATTTTAGTCGAACTTACATACCCCATGAGTCTACTTGATTTTATTGGAATCAAATTGGAACTAGAGGATATGTTAAAAAAGTCCGTTGACTTAGTTGAGTACAGAGCAATAAAACCAGTTATAAAAGACAATATCTTGAATAGCGAAGTGCGGATCTATGGCTGAGTCAAGGTCTATATTGTTATACCTTACCGACATCATAGAATCAATTGATTTAATTGATCTCTACACAAAAGAGCTAGATCCCCATCTGTTTCTGAGCAGTCAGGAAAAACAAGATGCTATTATTCGAAGAATAGAGATAATAGGTGAAGCTGTTGGGAAAATTCCAGATTCTGTTAGAACGCGTTATCCTGAAGTTTCTTGGACGAAAATTAAAGGGATCAGAAATATTGCTATCCATCTTTATTTTGGTGTATCGCCTGAACTGATTTGGCAAGTCGCCACAGTCGATATTAAAGAGCTTAGACCATGGGTCGAAAAGGCAATTCAAGAGATTAATAGTTGACTATGGACTTAACCATTCTCTTCTCACCTGTTCCCGAATCCATCTACAACGAGACCTATCCGAACAACTCGTTTTACAAAAACATAAAAGCCTATACGGAAAAGATGCCCGACTTTAAAGGCACGCAACTGGCGATCTTTGGCGTGAAGGAAGAGCGAGGCACAGCGAGCAATATGGGTGCAGCTAAAGGCCCGGATGAGATAAGGAAGAAACTGTATCAGCTGAAAAAAGGCACGGGCAACTATCGCATCGTTGATTTGGGAAATCTAAATACGGGAATTGATTTAGACGAAACCTATACGCGGATCAGTGAAGTGTGCAGAATGCTTCTGGAAAACAATGTACTCCCCATCATTCTGGGCGGCACACACGACCTAGACTATGGCCAATATCGAGGCTACGAGGACATGGAGAAACTAATCAGCCTGGTAAATATCGATGCCTTTTTAGATCTGGAAGACGGAAAGGAAATCCCGCCTTCGCGCCAGCACATTCATAAAATTCTTTTACACGAGCCCAACTACTTGTTGAGTTACACGCATCTAGCTCACCAGACCTACCTGATCGATCCAATGTCAACCGCCATTCTAGAAAAGCTCTATTTTGAAGCCTTTCGCATTGGGCAAATGCGTACCAACCTCACCGAAATGGAGCCAGCCATCCGCAATGCTGATCTTCTTTCTTTCGATATCACTGCAATTAAATCTTCCGATGCTCCAGGCAATGGCAACGCCCAACCATTCGGACTGACAGGAGAAGAAGCTTGCCAACTCTGTTGGTATGCAGGTTTGAATGAAAAGTTAAGCTCTGTAGGTTTTTATGAATACAATCCTGATGCAGATGATGCGCAGAAAAAAACAGCTTCCGTTGTTGCAACCATGATCTGGTATTTTATTGAAGGATTTTATCACCGCAAAGGGGAACATAGTTTTAAGAGTAATGATTTTTTGAAATATGTCGTTTCCATGCAGACAGAACCCGAAACCATTACGTTTTATAAAAGCAAGGTAACTGAAAAGTGGTGGATGGAAATTTCGCAACATAAACCCGGTGCTCGCTATTTACGCAACACCATGGTGCCGTGCAGCTACAATGACTACCAAACAGCAACTAAAGGCGAGTTACCTGAGCGGTATATCAGTGCGCTTGCAAAAATGATTTGATGCTGTTTGATATGAAGACGTTCTTCGTAGCCATTTTTTCGATTATTCTATTTTCTATTATTAGTTGTTCCGAGAACAATCCCCAACGCGTTGTTGATAAAGCGATCGCTGCCGCGGGCGGAGAGAAATATCTCCACTCCTCCATCGAATTTGACTTTAGAGGGCGGCACCATAAAGGAAGTCGTGAGGGCAGAAAATTTTCGTATGAACGCATTTTCAAAAATGAAAAAGATTCCACGCAAACTATCCACGATATTGTTTCCAATGACGGGTTTAAAAGATTCATCAACGACACACTGACTACAGTGCCCGATTCAATGGCGGTGAAGTACACCTCTTCTGTAAACTCAGTTCTTTATTTTGCACTGTTACCTTATGGGCTGAATGATGCCTCTGTCAATAAAAAATTCTTGGGCGAAACAACCATTGATGATAAAACCTATTACAAAATTGAAATCACCTTTAACAAAGAAGGCGGTGGCGAAGATCATGACGATCGATTTATCTACTGGATCAATACCGCTGATTATACGATTGGCTTTCTGGCTTATTCCTATGCAGAGGATGACGGCATTGGCTATCGTTTTCGAAAGGCGTTTAATTCCAGAAAAGTAAACGGGATTCTGTTTTCGGATTATATCAACTATGCCCAAAATGGAAAAATTCAACTGGAAGATCTAGAAGAACTTTACAAGAAAGATGAATTGAAAGAATTGAGTCGAATAGAAAACACAAACATCCGAGTAAGATGACCGTTGCCGATTGGATTGGATCAATAGGCGTAAGTATTTTGTTGGTTGCTTTTCTGTTAAATCTATTAAAGAAGATAGCGCAAGACAGCCTGTCTTATGTGGTCATGAACTTGATAGGCGCTTTACTTGCCGGCCTCGCTTCGTGGATGATTAACTACACTCCTTTTATTATTCTTGAAGCGGTTTGGGTATTGGTTTCGATGATGAGCTTAGTCTCCATCATGAGAAGGCCTTCAATCAAATAATCATTTTCGATACAGGAGAAAGCCTACATATCCTGTGGTTAACACTGACACGGCTGCCATTAAACTAAAATGACTAGATGTTAATTGTAAAGCGGTAACGATTGCCTTATCAATATTGTTTAACCCAATGAGTAAAACGCTTCCCAGTATCAACAACAAAATAATATTATACCAACCGGCATGTCGAGCATTTTCAGGGACTAAGTTTCTATCATTTACAATTAAGATTAAGAATCCGGTGATCAAGGGAAGGATCAATCCGTTCAACGCTTGAACAGTAAGAATCACCGGAATGGGTTTTACTCCGCTAATGCCAAAAATAAATCCAATCAGCAACACTGCTCCCCAAACCAGTCGCACCGTATTTTTCTTTTCGGCACCAAACACGCTTGTTGCTATGATGGAAGCCGCATAGGGCGAAGTGATCGCTGAAGAAAATCCGGCTGCAAACAGCCCAATGCCCAACGCATAGACACCGACCAGTCCAATCTTCCGTTGAAACTCATTCGCTAATCCTGAAAAAGATGAAAAGTTTCCGACCAACGTTCCTGCCATCAAAATCCAGATCGTAATCAGCCCACCAATCAAAACAGAAATGGTCAATCCAATTCGCATCAACGGAATAGTTTGGCCTTTGCTAATACCAGAGCCAAGAAATAAATTGTATGGAACAATGGTAGTACCCACTAACCCAAGGGTAAGCAATGCCGAACCCTCAGGAATGGATGGAACAACACTGGAAAAGATAAGTTCGAAAAAAGTAAAATTTCCATTTAACGCAAGCAGTAGAAATGCTACACCCATCATGCCCACTAAAACGGTCATGATCGTAGAAATCCATTTGCCCTGACCGCTCCAAAGCACCCAAGCTGCCACCACTGCCAATAGAATGGTATAAACTTTTCCGTTGCCTTCGAATAGCAAAAGCAATCCTGCTGTTCCCCCTAAAATATTTCCGGCTTCATAGGCGGCACAACCAAGTACCACAGAACCGCCCACAAACCACTTGATCCAAAATCCTTTTTGCTCTCCAAATTTTTTCTCAATAGCACCTCCTAACGACAAACTGGTTGCAATCGTAATGCGCGCAGAAACTTCTTGCAACACAATACACGCGATGGTCGCAAACACTACGGCCCATAAAAGTTGCAATTGAAATTGTGATCCTGCAGAAACGGCCGTAGTAACTGTACCCGGCCCAATGAATGCTGCCGAAATTACAGACCAAAGAATAACGCTGGAAATTTTAGAGCGATTCATCCCTGCAACAATGCCATGAGCAAAGGGTCCCTCAATATGAAAATCGAAGCATCAATCATCCTCCTCTATTTCACTCACTTTAACAAAAGCAGCATGCCTTGGGGCAGGGCATTTCGTTGCTGATCCTTTTATGGCGTACCAAAGCACTTCATTGAAGGCATCATCCGGAATGCTGTCTTCTTTCCTAAAATCAAATTGTTCACTCTTTCGTTGCCATTCATTGAAAGCAGTATTACGTTCAGAAAGATCTATTTCTGGGATAATAGATTTAAAAACTGAGCTATTTGGTGTGTCGGTAAAACTCCTCCACAAAGTTTCAGCTGCTGCATCATATTGACTCATGGGCGGTAGTCCTAAGATTTGCTCAATCGTTCGAAGCACTGACGCTGTTGAATACATCGTGTGATCTACAAACTGACGCTTGACAAATCCGCCAGCCACATACAATGTGCTTCGATGTGCATCCACATGATCTGGGCCATTTTGTGCATCATCCTCTACGATAAATACTGCACTCTCATTCCAGATTTTACTTTTGCTCAAGTGCTCTACAAATAGGCCTACCGCATAATCGTTATCGGCTACATGCGCTTTAGGTGTAGGCTTGCCGAGTCGGAGACCTTCGGTATGATCGTTGATGATTCGAAGTGTGTTGAGTTGCGGCACTTGATTGATCGCCAAAAGAGAATCAAAATCCTTCTTCCATTGATAGTAACGAACTGTGTCCCTGACTGATTCATCCCAACCGGTATACTTCGCACAAACATGTCCTATCAACGAAGGAATGTTGGCCTTTCCTCCATCTGCAAACTCGCCATACGTGCGATAGCTAACACCTTGTCTCTTGCAAAAATCCCACAGGTAGCCATTCTTGTTGTCAGCAATGGCCCGATTGCCTTCAGCATCATAAGTCCCTCCTCGTCTACCATAACTTGTTACCCACGTTTTTTCCAGATAGTCTGTGGCATAGGCACCGAGACTCCAGTTGTGTCCATCAGCACTCACTTCCCCATTCACATAAAAATTGTCAAACAACACAAATTCCTTCGCTAAGGCATGTTGATTGGGCGTGACTTTCTTGCCAAACAAAACTAATGTGGTGTCTCCGTTTCCTTCTGGCACATCACCGAGTACCTGATCATAGGTTCGGTTTTCTTTAATCACATAAAATACATACTTAACCGGTGACTTATCCCCGCGTTTCATAGGTATGGGATTCCCTACCATTCCTTTTGATTCGGTCTCGGATTCTTTGTTATAAGGTGTGTTGACGTAAACAGCTTGAGAATAAACAGCCAAACTCTTTTCATCCGGAATAGGAATCATGCTTAACGTACCCTTGAACAATCCTCCGATGTACTGTACTTCCACAGGTTTTTGAGTATCTCCTTTTTGGTAAGCAACCTCTTGCTTTTTCTTCACTGGGCTAGGTCCATTTGGATTGGCGAAAGAAGATGCTCCTTTTCCATTGGCAACTAAAATTTGGTTGCCCATCGTTCGGACGCAAGTCGGATACCAACCAACCGGAATAAATCCTCTGCTCTGCGAGTTGCCCGGTTTTGAAAAATCAAAAACCACCAAACAGTTGTTGTCTGCATTGGCGATGTAGAGTGTCTTTTCATCTTCGCTCAATGCTACACTATTCGTGGTAGAGCCACTAGGTGCATTTGGATAAAGTGCCGTATTTAAAACTTCAATCACCTTATTACTTTTTACATCGATGACAGAAACAGAATTGTCGTTGGCATTGGCCACCAATAGATAGGTTCCCTTTTTAGTCAAGACCATATCATTGGGATTGTCACCAACTGGTATTTCTGTTGTGATGATAAGTTGTTGCGTATTGAAAACAATAATCTTATCACAACCCCAACATGAAATGTATAGTGACTTTTTATCAGGTGACAAGATACAAGTATACGCTTCTCCCTTTAATTCGATTCGTTTGATCGTACTCTTGGCTTTGGTATCTACTACGTACAGTGAATTATTTTCCTTGGTCACCACATACAGCCGACTTGCCTTATCATCTAATGCCAGGCCTGCAACCGAGATTTTTTCAGGCCAGGGCTTACCAATGATGATCGTATCTTTAATCAAAAGTTTCTGCGCTTTGATCTCATAACGAACAATCCAATTATCATTTCCCCCTGAAACGTATAAGGTTTTAGAGTCATCACTAAAAACAAGACCAAGCCAAGCTTTCCCAATTTCTTTGGTATCTAGCACTTGATGTGCTTTTGTATCTACTAACTGAATGGATTGCGTGCTCTGTCCATTGTTGGTTACAGCAATGTATTTTTTATTAGGAGCAACTGCGATATTGAGAGGTAAATCGCCCAACGGCAAACTTGCTCCCGCAGGGCTTAAGCTCCAGCCATTCGGGAGCGTGATTCTTTTAGATTGCAGTTCAGATGCTGTTTGACCAAAAATTAAAGCAGGGCTGAGACAGAAAAGCAAAACTAGTTTTCTCATAGTGAAAAGTTTACTCGATAAAGTTAACCTTTCTTTCCAAACTATGGATTACGCGAAAGTTATGATTTGGCCGCCTGCATCGTGTGGCTACAAATGAATAGGTCGATTTGCCGTAGCTGCGAGACATGCTTCTTTTACTGCTTCCATGTAGGTCGGATGCGCATGACTCATCCGTGCGACATCTTCGGCCGAGGCTCTATACTCCATCGCTACAACTCCCGCAGCAATCATATCTGCAGCTCGAGCCCCGATGATGTGTATCCCTAAAATCTCGTCCGTTGTTTTATCCGCTAACACTTTCACCAATCCATCTAAATCCATTGATGCTCTTGCTCTGCCCAATGTCTTATATGGAAAACTTCCTGTTTTATACGCCCGACCTTGTTCTTTCAACTGCTCTTCCGTGTAGCCCACGCTTGCCACTTCTGGCCATGTATAAACGACTCCCGGAATTAATAGGTAATTGATGTGTGGTTTTTGACCTGCGATTAGCTCGGCCACCATTACACCCTCCTCTTCTGCTTTATGCGCCAGCATCGCACCACGCACTACATCGCCAATGGCGTAGATGTTATCCACTTTTGTTTTGAGATGGTCATCAACAATCACTTTACCTTTATCTAATTCTATTCCAACTTTATCAAGACCTAGCCCATCTGTGTACGGTCTCCTTCCTACACACTCAGCTTTCAATACTACTTCCTTGCCTTTATTTTCTAGGGCCGTAACTTTATGTCCGAGATAAAATTCCATTCCCAATTTCTTGGTCGCTTTCTGTAGCTCTTTACCCATCGTGCTGTCCATGGTTGGAACCAAGCTATCCAAATACTCGACCACAGATACCTTTGATCCGATGCGAGCATACACAGAACCAAGCTCCATTCCAATCACTCCTCCACCAATAATAATCAAGTGTTTTGGTATCTCTTGAAGTTCTAGTGCTTCTGTACTAGAGATAATTCTTTTCTTGTCAAAGGGTGCAAATGGAAGTGCCGTAGGTTTTGAACCCGTTGCAATAATTATTTTCTCTCCGGTAATAGTAGCTTCTTTCCCGTCCGATGAAGTTATTTTAATGGTATTCTTATCTACAAAAGACCCAACACCCGTATGAACCTCGATCTTATTCTTCTTCATTAAAAATGCGATGCCCTCCACATTCGCCTTCACCACACCAGATTTGCGCGTGATCATCTGTTTGATATTTGCTTTTGGCTCAGAAATATCAATCCCGTGCTCCTTAAAAGTGTGAGCTGCATTATGAAAATGTTCAGACGAATCAAGCAATGCTTTCGATGGAATACATCCGACATTCAAGCAAGTACCGCCTAGTGTATTATACTTTTCGATGATGGCTACCTTCATGCCCAATTGTGCACAACGAATTGCTGCGACATAACCTCCGGGACCAGAACCAATGACGATGACGTTGTATTGCATATTGAATCTATTTTAAAAAATCTTCTAACCTTCTCATAGTTTCATTTTTTCTCAGAATCTCCGAAATGAAATTTTTAAAAAATTCAAATTTTTGAGTGTTTCTCCTCATAGTCAAATATTCGTACAATCGCTTTGTGTCACTAGGTATCTGATCCGAATGTGTGTCACTATCTTTTGCCAGTTGAATAATAAATTTTTCTAACCTTGGGCGAATAATTACAAGTTTGTTCTGGCTGTCGGTATCCAAACATAGGATTAGAAACGGATTCTTAAATACAATTCTGTCTAACATACGTTTTTCATAAAGAGGCTTCCCACTATTCGGATCTTCATCCACGATGCCTATTGATTTAGTGACTTTTCCGAGCATATTGCATACCTCGCCCTTGCTAAAAGCATGCTTCACATCCCTCGACTTTACACCAAGTGCCTTTACCAATGCTTCATCACCGTAACACTCCAAATAAATCATCTTGCAATAAACTTATCGAGGTTTAAGAATACATTGGAATCTAAATCAATCATTTCCTCAACTTCATCAATAGTCGAAACGGGTCTGATTTGCGTTTGATGATTATCATTCATCCAAATTATGTTTACTTGCAAATCAACAATAGGTGTTTTTTGAATTAATGCTTGTAAGAAATATGGATTATGAGTTGTCAAGAAAAATTGATGGTCGGAATCATAAGCAATTCTTTCTGCTAGATATTTTGTATAATAAGGAAAAACATTTGATTCCGGTTCTTCAAAAATAAGGGTAGAATTCTCTTTGTTTGTCTCAATTGCAGCAACATAGAAAATGATTCGTTGCAAAGTGTCGGAAATCACGCTATAAGGGTATGACGTTAGTATGCTGTCATCTTCCTTGGAAATCTCAATTTCGTACTTAGACTGCCTTAGGTTCAGTTTAAAGCCTCTTTCCTGTATAAATTCACTAACCAACGTTCGCAAAACCTTGTTTGTTTGCAGCATCAAAAACAGATTCTCGCCATGTGGCAGTGACAAAAAATCATTTTCAAGCAATGGGAAGTTCTTCAAAACCTTGAAATAGTACGGATGAATGCCAAAATCCCAGGGAGCACCTTTTCCGACAAAAGATCGATCTGAAAAAATTGCAGCCCATTGCCTGTTAAACTTTTCGTCTTTGTAAAACGAAAAATTGACTAAGCCATTATTATACGATATATCAGTTGATATTTCATCAGTCTTTACTAATATTATGTTTGACAGGTCATTCTCATAAAAGAGATTGCTTAGATCGTTGACTCTAATCAAACCATCTAGGTTCAGCGTCTGCTGCAAAGCTTGAACTCCTAGACCTTCTAATATATTGGACTTTCCGACATTTGGTTCTCCAATAAACAGGTTTACCCTCTTGCAATCTAATTGCAAATGCTTGATAGACTTAAAATTCTGAATGGTTAATCTCTTTATCATTGGATAAAAATCAAACGCCCAAAATTAATCTTCCCGGATCTTCCAGCATTTCTTTTACTCTTACTAAGAAACTTACTGACTCACGACCATCTACAATACGGTGATCGTATGAAAGTGCTAAATACATGATGGGTCGAATGACTACTTCACCTCTTACAGCGATAGGCCTTTCTACAATGTTGTGCATGCCCAATATGGCCGACTGTGGCGCGTTGATGATGGGCGTTGATAGCATAGAACCAAAAACTCCTCCATTGGTAATGGTAAAAGTTCCTCCAGTCATTTCCTCAATCGAAAGTTTTCCGTCTCTACCTCTGGCAGCAAGTCTCGCAATTTCTGCTTCTACCTGATTCATGCTCAATGATTCTGCATTTCGAATGACCGGCACGACTAATCCACGCGGAGTTGATACGGCAACGGAGATATCGCAATAGTCATGATAAACAATTTCGTCTTTATCAATAGACGCATTCACGGCAGGGAATTCTTTCAATGCTGCACAAACCGCTTTGGTAAAAAATGACATGAACCCAAGTCCCACGCCATATTTTTCTTTGAATTGCTCTTTGTATTTTGATCGGAGATCCATCACCGGCTTCATGTCTACTTCGTTAAAAGTAGTGAGCATGGCTGTTTCATTTTTTACAGCTACCAATCGCTTTGCGATGGTTTTGCGGAGTGAAGTCATTTTCTCTCTACGCTCGTGTCTCGAACCTCCCGATGCGATTACCGGTGCAGCCGTTGCAATAGATGGCTTGATGTCTTTGACGGGTGTGGCTGCTTGAGCCTTCACTGCATCATCTTTTGTTATCCTACCACCTACCCCACTTCCGGTAACCTGATTAGCAGCAATCCCTTTTTCATCAAGAATTTTTGCTGCTGCAGGTGACGGTGTTCCTGTGGCATATGAAACGGCAGAACTTGTTGCCGACTGGGATGCGGGATCTGCAGATGAACTTGGCGTAACTGCCGGTGCACCACCTTCAGTCACTTCAATCTTGCAAATCAATCCTCCAATCGGAAGTGTGGTTTTCTCTTTCGCAACAATGCGTAAAATACCATTGGCCTCTGCAGGTAGCTCAAACGTTGCTTTGTCTGATTCAACCTCGGCAATCACTTCATCTAGCTTTACATAATCACCCTCTTTTTTTAACCAAGTCGAAATCGTTACTTCTGTAATGGATTCGCCAACAGCTGGCACTTTCATTTCCTTAATTGCTCCGGTAGCTTTCATAGGTTGTGTTAAAGAATTTTCTGTTTTTGTTTCTTTGGCAGCTGGCGCAGACGCGGTGTTTGCTCCACCATCTGTTATCTCACAGATGACTGTTCCAATTGGCACAACATCTCCTTTTGCCTTTGAAATCTTTAGTACACCTGCCTGAGGAGCTGTTAACCAGTTGGCGATCGTTACTTCTGTGATCGATTCACCAACGGTGGGTACTTTTACTTGTTGAGCCATATAAACTCTTATTTAAAAATTAATGAATCTAAACTTCTAGCGCTGAAGAAATAATTTTCTCTTGTTCTGCCTTATGCACTTTAGAATAACCAGTAGCAGGAGAAGCACTTGCCTTGCGGGAAATGAGTTCTAGTCCATTCATGTAACGCAAGATAAATGACCAGTATCCCATGTTTGATGGCTCTTCTTGCGCCCACACTAGCTTAGCGCCTTTGTATTTTTTCAATACGGCATTCAATTGCTTTTCAGGGAACGGATGCAATTGTTCCAACCTCACCAGCGCAACATCTTTATTTTTTTTCTTTGCTTGCGCCTCCAACAAATCGTAATACACTTTCCCCGTACAAAGAACTACTTTCTTTACATCTTTCGCATTCACATTCATATCATCAATAACTTCCTGGAAAGACCCTTTGGTGAAATCTTTCATAGGTGAAATCACAGCAGGATGTCTGAGCAAAGACTTTGGTGAAAATACGATACAAGGCTTTCTGAACTCCCACGTTACCTGCCTTCTTAGCAAGTGGAAAATGTTAGCGGGTGTAGTTGGGTTAGCGATAATCATATTATACTCTGCCGATAACTGCAAGAACCGTTCTGGCCGTGCATTGGAGTGCTCTGGCCCCTGGCCCTCATAGCCGTGAGGTAACAACATCACAAGGCCATTCATCCGTTGCCACTTAGACTCTGCACTTGATATAAACTGATCAATCATTACCTGTGCTCCATTTGCAAAATCACCAAACTGTGCTTCCCAAATAACCAGGGCATGTGGCGAAGCCATGGCGTAGCCATACTCAAAACCTAAAACACCAAACTCTGAAAGTAACGAATTATAGATCTTAAACTTTTGCTGCTCCGCATCAACATGATCTAATCCACAGTAGGGCTCGTTGGTATTCGAATCTACAAAATAAGCATGGCGATGACTGAACGTTCCTCTTTTCACATCTTGACCACTCATTCTGACCGAAGTGCCTTCCGATAAAAGAGATCCATAAGCTAGCAGTTCTGCTTCCGCCCACCCCAATACTTTCGTTTCAAAAAAAGCACTAGTCCGGTCTTTCAATAATTTTTCAATTTGTTTGATCGGTTTAAAACCTTCGGGTATTGTGGTTAGTGCTTTGGCAACTTTATCAATCACGGCTTGTTTAATACTTGTATCGGGAGATTGATCAAAATCTTCGGGAGTTGATTTTCGTAATTTCTCCCACTCATTCTCAACTTGCTGAGGTTTGTAGGGCAGTGGCTTTTGTTTTACTTCATTCAATCGATCCTGTAGTTGGCTCCGGAAGCTCTTATCCATTTCATCGGCCAGAGATGCGTCCACATCTCCACGCTCTATTAGACGCTTAACATAAACTTCTCGTGGATTCGGATGCTTCGCAATCAAATTGTAAAGCTTCGGCTGAGTAAACTTTGGCTCATCACTTTCATTGTGACCATGCCTGCGATAACAAAGCATATCTATAAAAATATCTTTGCCAAATTTTTGGCGGTATTCAACCGCTAGATTGGAGCAGAAGGTCACTGCCTCTGCATCGTCTCCATTTACGTGTAGAATAGGAGCATCTACAATTTTGGAAATGTCAGTACAATAGATACTGGTGCGAGCGTCATCATAGTCCGTGGTAAAGCCCACTTGATTATTAATCACGAAATGAATTGTTCCACCGGTTGTATAACCAGGTAATCCCGACATTTGAATTACTTCATAAACGATGCCTTGACCTGCTACTGCTGCATCACCGTGTATAAGAATCGCCATGCCCTTACTCAAGTCACCCTGATACTCATCATCGATTTGCCCGCGAGTGTAGCCGACCACTAGTGGATTAACAGCCTCCAGATGGGAAGGGTTAGGTGTCAATTTTAAATAGATCGGATTTCCAGACGGGGTATCAATAATACTGCTGTAACCGAGATGGTACTTCACATCGCCATCTCCCATTGTAAGGTCAGGGTTGATGTTGCCCTCAAATTCGGTAAAGATCTGCTCATAGATTTTTCCCAGAATATTAGTCAGCACATTCAGCCGGCCTCTGTGAGCCATCCCAATAACCACTTCCTTCACGCCCAACTCGGCCGCTTTATTAATGATGGTCTGCAACGAGGGGATTGTGTTCTCACCTCCTTCTAACGAAAAACGCTTTTGACCTAAGAATTTAGTGTGCAAGAAATTTTCAAAAACGACTGCCTCATTCAACTTGGCTAGGATGCGCTTTTTCTCTTCTTGATTAGGATTATAGCTAAAATATTCTTTCTCAATTTTATCAAAAAACCAACTCCTCACTTCATCGTTGCGAATGAAGTTATACTCAAAGCCAATAGTACCCAGATACAAAACCTTCAATCGCTCTATTATTTTACGTAAAGACGATTTCGGCATCCCAATTTCGGCAGCGACCTCGAACTCAGTATCCAAATCAGCGTCAACTAGGCCGAATTTCGTATGATCTAACTGAACTCCGTGATCCCGTCTTGCACGCACAGGGTTTGTATCGGACTTTAAATGCCCAAAAGAGCGATATGCAAAAATCAGTGTTCGAACATAGGTCTCTTTAATATTAGGCGCTTCTCCGGCAGATACTTGTCCATTTTCACCGTAGCGCTGTGAGGAAAAATCATATCCCTCAAAGAACTTTTGCCAGGTAGGGTCGACAGAAGTGGGGTCTTGGTTGTAATTTTGATAGAGCTGATCAATATAGCTCGTATCAGCATTTGATATGTAGCTGTACTTGTCCATGATTAATTTAAAAAGCTACCAAATGTATAATCTCACAACAAGAATTAAAAACCTAATAATCGCTTAAACAAATATAAAAGGTAAGTAGTAGTATTTTTTTAGTCTATCCTCTGATTATAAGCTGTTTATGAAAGAAAACTAGCCAGGATTGATGATTTTTCGACTTTCTGGCACCCCGCGTTGGCATATATTCAAAATCCGATTACCTTTGCGATCCTTTTAAAAACGGACGTGTTCCAACATTAAAAACGTAAGAGAAAATGGTAAAATTGAGATTAGCCCGCAGAGGCCGCAAGAAGTTGTCGATGTTTGATATTGTTGTTTCTGATGCGAGAGCACCCAGAGACGGAAAATTCATCGAAAAAATTGGTACCTATAACCCTGCTACGAACCCAGCTTCGATTCTAATTAAAGAAGATCGAGCTTTCCATTGGTTAATGGTGGGCGCAGAGCCTTCTGATACGGTGAGAGCCATGCTTTCCTATAAAGGCATCATGTACAAGAGACATTTGCAGATTGGTGTAGATAAGGGCGCCCTAACGCAAGAAGCTGCTGATGCGAAATTGGCAGACTGGTTAAAGGCAAAAGAAGCTAGCATTCAATCAAAGATCTCCGGATTATCAAAATCTAAGGAAGATCAAGCGAAGGCTAGAAAAGCAGCAGAATCTAAGGTGAGAGAAGCACGCGCTGAGGCTATTCGCAAGAAGGCTGAGGTAGTAGTTGCTGCGCCAGTAGCCGAAGTGGCCGAAGGCGAAACTCCCGCAGCAGAAGCTCAAGCATAATATTTTAATTTCAATACAAAAAAATGCCATCGCCTAAAATCGGTTATGTTGCCAAGGTACACGGGCTAAAAGGCGAAGTAACAGTTATTGTTACAGAGCCAATGGATTTAGATTCCGTGGATTCTGTTTTCATAGAACAGAAAAATACCCTTGTGCCCTACTTTATAAAAGAGCTTTCTGACCGTGGCGACAAAGCGTTTGTAAAATTTGACGAAATCAACTCGATAGAACAAGCCAATGCAATAAAGGGCTGTAGCCTTTACTTGTCAAAGGAAGCTCGCCCCAAGCTGAAGCGTGGCGAATTTTATGATGATGAAGTAATCGGTTTTACAGTGATTGATGAGACTTTAGGCGAATTGGGCAGTATTACGGAAATCTCAAATTCCGGACCCAACCGGCTATTGTCAGTAGACGTAAAGGGGAAAGAAGTGCTCGTTCCATTGAATAGTCCATTCATTGTTAGCACCAACAAAACCAAGAAAGTCATTAAAGTTGCTTTGCCCGATGGCTTTTTAGATATCTGATTTTGGTAAGTGTAGCTTGATTTGACGAACTCTAAATCTATAATCTTACTTTTTTTCTGCCACCTCCAATAAACACACCACCTTTTATCGAGAGGTAGCTTCCGTTGACAAAACCCCGATATGATTGATTGTTGATACCATTAAGAATATCAAAGTTATTAATAGTCGCAGGGGCAGGAGAAACAAAGTTCCAATCAATGGTGCAAGAGAAATGACCAGCGTCAAAGCCGATGCGTGGATAGATACCAATGGCCATTTGCTCATCTGACGAATAGTATTTCAGGTATGTGACATAATTGGAATCACTAAATCTGGATTGGAACAGACTTAGCCCAACACCTGCAAAGGGGCGGAAGTTTCTGTTTGAAAAGTAATACTGCCCCGTGATGCCCTGAGAACTTACTTTATAGGTTGAACTGCCTACCAACTCAAGCCTAATGCCAATGGATATTTCATTTCTGATTCGGTAAGATGGTTCTGCATACAATACAATAGCACCCTTGGTGGACTGACCATCGCTGGCGTGAAGATCAGCATACCCGAGCCCGAACCCCAATCGTAGCTTACGAAAATTCTGCCCGTCATACTCCACCTTTTTGAAATCATCATTCGTTCTTGCGCCCAAATAATAACTCAGCTTAAAAGAAGCATAGTTAGCTGTATTAAAAACATAAGGGGTCGACCATGTCTGCAAACCAGTGGAAGAGTATAAAAAATAGTTGGTGCGAACCTCTCTACGATAAATAAAATTATATTCAAACGAGAAGGCAAATCGATTGAACTCGAGACCTACGCGAGGATAGAACCCACCTCGTACTCCGTCAACGCCTTCTACATATGTATGCAATGGCCCATTTGCTGTGTAGCTTATTACTGTCGCTCGGTTGGCGGCCGAGTAGCACCCAAAGCCTAAGCCCGCAAAAAAACGTACTGACTTATTCATGATGTGTGTGCTTGGAAAATAATAATGGCTCGCAAACGTGTATGAAAAGAGTTCCTCAACGTTTGGCACATTGTGCAACTCAAACCTCGCACCTAATATTACATTTTTTTGGATGCGCCTAGATGGCTCAATATGATAAACCGAAAACTTATTCGATTCAGAAGTGCCCATCCCTATAGTAAACCTGAACTTACCAGATTGCTGTGCAAATCCAAAATTGAAAAAGACAGTAAGCCAAACAACCAATAAAAATTTAATCCACCGCAATCATCAAACGATTTATTCACTTTACTATCACTATCGGAAAAAGAGGGGAGGTCATAGGAGATGGAAGCACATTCATTCCACTGTAGGTGCAAGAGATTAGTGTTTCTCCAGAATACTTACTGGAGAGGGTATCTTCGATTGCATCATTGATTGAAATAATATCCAATGCGCTTTTGCCATTTGCACCTCTAGAGGGAATAAACGAAAGCGCAAAACCTTTGGGCATTTTACTGTTACACCTGACGCTATCTATTGTAAACCCAGAATTATCACCATTCAACTTTACTTTGCTTCGCTCAAAGTGCCCACTTGTAGCAGGGTCAAATAAATTTTCACCTTTCCCATTTTTGTAATAGATAAAGATTCTGTAGGTAATACCCGGACCTTGGTAAGGCCCTGGGCATGCTGTTATAGCTAACCCAGCCAACAACATCAAGGCAATTGACATATTTCTTCTCATACCAATCGCATTAAAGTGGAGTTACGTAAGCGATTATGTTATCATCGTGATTATAGGAGTAAACAGGATTTGACCCGCTTGAATTCAAGCCGCCAAAAGCACCTTCAATGTACCAACCATTGCTATTACCGCCCCAACCCCAGTTGTTGTTCACATAGGTGTTTGTAATGGTTGTGTACACAGCATCGTAGCCAGGCAAGCTAGTGCATTCAGAATAGTCAACAGGGAATATTCTGTAGGTAGACTGAATGCCCACCGTAAGAAGGCCATCCATCACCCACTCATGGTAGTTAGTTGGGTCGCCAATGCAAGGCTCCCAAACACATCCTATAAAAGGAAGCCAAATTAAGCATACACACCAAAGATGTTTAGTTCCGTAAACAGGAACCGGACTCCTATTTCTCAAGGAGGCTACTAGATCACCTTTGTAATAACTTCTCCATTCACCCTGTACAAATCCATAACTGGAGCAAATGCCATTTTCGGGATAAGGCAGGGTGAAGGTACCATCGTTTCCTATTCCACTACAATTTTTGAATCCTAAACCGTAGCTCCCATAGGTACTTCTTACCAAGTTGGCAACATCGCTCACCTGATTTTGTGTCAAGGTACACGCCTGAGCCGTATTTGCTATGGTTGGCCAATCTGTGCCGAACCTAGCCCTTGAAGGATTTCTACCCCAGTAGTGGGCAATCACCTGAGAAGCAGCAACAGGTACGCACCCCGCATAGTAATTGTTATTTTGATTAATCCTGCAGTAATCCCACCTATACCCACAAGCACTACTGCCATAATTGTTATTGTAAGGAGCACTTTGGTCCCACTCTGTTTGGAGGATTGGCTGTACTATAGTGTTTGTAAAATTGACTGTTGATACCAAATAAGAATAGGTATACAAATCACAGTTACCACATATCGCAACCCTGCCACTCTTTCTTGCTATCTGACATTCAATGAATCTACCGTTGGCACTATTCTTACCTGTTGCTTTTATCTTGTGTCCAGTTAGCTTCTCAAGCAAACTAATATGAGCACTATCTCCACGCATGGCTTCCACTTCCTTCCGTTTACCTTGGATATAGTAAGCGGCTCGGGTCAAAAACATAGTAATCTGTGATTCCTTCTCCAACTTTCCCTTACCTGACCAACCTAGGCGGCCAAATGCCCTTTTATCGCCAGAGATAATGGCAAACCCATTGTTATCAGAAAAATTGAACACGTGAAAACCAGGGTCGTTGCTCTTCAATCGGTCGGTTTTGGGATACATGATGGTATCTTGTACAGACGCAGTTATCGCTTCAACAATTGTCCTCTTAATCTTTTTTCCCTTTCGGGCATCTTCAACGTCAAGTTCCGTAGCTATCTGTTGGGCATCTTGCCTAGCCTCGGCTACCGTGTAAACAAAAGTTGTATCCAATAAAACGAGCCTCTTTATCTCTTCTGCGGTCAGCACCGGTTGATTTAGCTTGGCTTCTGGTTGTAAGCCCACATCATTACATCGAAGCAAAAAAACAGAAAATAAAATAACAATTGCTGCCAGACCTAAAACTCGGGGGGGGGGGTGGTGGTTTTCATTTTGTTTCGCTTTTATTGGTCGTGTAAATATAAAAAAATCGGGAATAAAACAATGGTGCTTCACCGATCTTTCCAACAATCCCTGTGTTTAGCTTGTTGCCAAATCCTGTACCTTTCGCCAAAATTTCGTACGTTTCGTAGCTAGCTCTTGCATTGTGAATAAATTATGAACTTTTCATTATTGGTAAACACCATCCATCAGGCGCACAGCACACTTCAACAAAGCGCACTAAAGTCTGTAAACAAGTATCTAACTATTCGCAATTGGCTGGTGGGGTTTTACATTGTAGAATTTGAGCAAAATGGCGAGGACAGAGCGAAGTACGGTGATAAACTACTGCCCGAATTGGCAAAGTCTATTAACATAAGAGGGCTTTCGGAAACATCTTTAAAGCTAAATCGGCAGTTCTTTCAAATCTATCCCCAGATTCGTCAGGTGCTGACTGACGAATTGAAAAAAATGGGATTTAGCACCAATCCAATTCGTCAGACGCTGTTTGACGAATTTCAAAACAATGAAATTCAATTACTTACAACTTTACAGACACCATCTGCACAATTACAAAAATCAACAAGAGGTGGCCTACAAGTGCCACCAGATAAACTCATCAGCCGTTTATCTTTTTCACATTTTACACTATTACTCCCTATCGCTGATTCGCTAAAGCGAACGTTCTATGAAATCGAGTGCATGAAAGGCAATTGGAGTCACGAAGAATTGCGCAGACAAATCACGACCTTATATTTCGAACGCAGCGGCATGAGCGACAATCCGGAAAAACTTAGCCGTTTGGTGCAAGACAAATCTGAGGCCTTATTCCCAACCGATATAATCAAGTCGCCTTTCACCTTTGAATTCTTGGGTTTAAAAGCCAAAGATGTTGTTTACGAATCAGATTTGGAACAAGCATTGATAGACCACTTAGAAGAATTTCTTTTAGAGCTAGGTTACGGCTTTTGCTTTGAGGCAAAACAAAAACGCATTACGATTGGCGAAAAATACTACTTCATAGACTTAGTATTTTATCACCGCATTTTAAAATGCCATGTTTTGGTCGATTTAAAAATGAAAGAAGTTGACCATGAAAACATTGGGCAATTAAAAACCTACGTCAACTATTACAAAAAGAACATTGTGCAAGCAGGCGACAACCCGCCCGTTGGTCTATTGTTGGTAACGGAAAACAACAAACCCCTTGTAGAATATTCTATGGCCGATGCCGACCAACATTTATTTGTAAGCAAGTATGTGCTGGCTTTACCCTCTACCAAGCAACTTGAAGAATTCATCAGAAAAGAATTAAACAATCAATAGTATTCAAATGCACATTGACATCATCACTTGTTTGCCACGATTACTGGAAAGCCCTTTTGGTGATTCTATTTTGAAACGTGCACAAGAAAAGAACTTGGTAATAATAAAGGTTCATGACCTTCGTGAATATTCCACCCACAAACACCGCGCTACAGATGACTATGCTTTTGCTTCCTTAAAGGCTGAACGAACCTACAATGAGATCATCTACATGAGCCCCGATGGTGAGTTGCTGACACAGTCTATCGCCAATCAATTGAGCCTTAAAGAAAACCTGATTTTGCTGTGTGGTCACTATAAAGGAATTGATGAACGTGTAAGGGAGCATCTTATTACCCGGGAGATCAGCATAGGAGATTATGTGCTTTCTGGGGGAGAGTTGGCCGCAGCCGTGTTGGCCGACTCGGTAATTCGCTTACTTCCGGGCGTGCTCAATGATGAAACATCCGCGCTAAGCGACTCCTTTCAAGATGGCCTTATTGCCCCGCCTGTTTACACTCGCCCGGCAGAGTACAACGGCTGGAAGGTGCCAGATGTATTGCTTTCCGGGCATCAAGCCAAAATTGAAGACTGGAAGCAGGAAAAAGCGCTGGAAAGGACAAAATCCAGAAGGCCCGATTTAAACATAGGTTTTACTTCTTAAAAGGATTTTTCTGTGTCCCGACTTCGAAATTCAACTTCTTCGCCTATATTTGCAGTCCATTTTAAAAACCGAGTAGTATGGCCGATTTAATGAAAATTGTAGAGCAAGAGCTAGCCTCTAAAAGAGCAGGTATACCAAGCTTTAAGTCAGGCGATACCATTAGCGTGCATGTAAAGATTAGCGAGGGAAATAAAGAAAGAATTCAACAATTTCAGGGAGTTGTTCTTTATAGAAGAGGAACTTCAACCAATGGAGAAAGCTTTTCAGTAAGAAAAGTTTCTAATGGCGTAGGTGTTGAGCGTGTATTCCCCCTTTTGAGCCCAAGTATTGAAAAAATTGAATTTGTGAAAGCCGGCAAGGTTCGCAGAGCAAAATTGTTCTATTTGAAAGGCCGCCAAGGCAAGTCTGCTAGAATCAAAGAAAAATTAGCAGCCGTTAAAGCAGCCTAATCCAAAAAATAAAAACCAAAAAACCCATTTCAATACGTTGAAATGGGTTTTTTGCATTCTGAGAATACCTTGGATCAATTGGCACGGAAAACTATATTTGTCCCTCACTTAAAACAATCACAATGGCAAGACCCTCCACCACCGAATTACTTGGTAAAGATGCCGAGTCACTTTTGACTCACAAGAGCAAGACCATTTCAAAAGATCATCTTCACTTGCCAGGCCCTGATTTCGTAGACCGTATTTTTTCTGTCTCCAATAGAAACACACCAACTCTTATCAGTCTTCAAAGCCTTTTCAATAAGGGCCGGTTAGGTGGCACTGGTTTCCTATCTATACTCCCTATCGATCAAGGTATCGAGCATAGCGCAGGCGCTTCGTTTGCCAAAAACCCGATCTATTTTGATCCGGAAAATATCATTAAGTTGGCAATTGAAGGAGAATGCAATGCGGTTGCTACAACCTTTGGCGGGCTCGCAATGATGTCTAGGAAATACGCACACAAAATTCCTTTTATTGTAAAGATAAATCACAACGAATTATTGACGTACCCAAACCAGGCAGATCAGGTGATGTATGGTTCAGTGGATGATGCCTGGAACTTAGGCGCGATTGCAGTTGGCGCTACGATTTATTTTGGATCGGAAAATGCCACTCGTCAGATACAGGAAGTATCCTCTGCGTTCGAGCGCGCCCATGAATTGGGTATGGCCACCATACTCTGGTGCTACACGCGCAATGACGCATTCAAAAAAGACGGTGTCGACTATCATACTTCCGCTGATTTAACCGGTCAAGCAAACCATTTAGGCGTTACGATCCAAGCCGACATCATCAAACAAAAACTAGCCACAAACAATGGAGGTTATAAAGCGTTGAATACAGGTGGCAGTTCGTATGGAAAATTGGATGAGCGGATTTATACTGAACTTACGTCTGACCATCCCATCGACTTGTGCCGCTACCAAGTAGTAAATTGTTATATGGGACGTGCCGGCCTAATCAACTCTGGTGGCGATTCAAAAGGGTCTAGCGACATGGCAGATGCAGTTCGCACGGCCGTAATCAATAAAAGAGCTGGTGGCATGGGATTGATCTCGGGAAGAAAGGCATTCCAGCGCCCTATGGAAGAGGGCATAGAAATCCTTCAGGCCATTCAAGATGTTTACTTGGATAAGACGATTGATATTGCTTAGTTGTTGATCTGAAAATTTGAAGTTTAGGTAATTTTGAAAATTGCTTCAAGATTTTCAAGTCGTTACATTTTCAAATCTTCAGATTGAAAAATCTTCAAATTGAATTTTATGCCTTGGTTCAAACGTACCGATAAAGGAATCCTCACCCCAACAGAATCAAAAAGAGAAGTGCCCGATGGGCTTTGGTTCAAATCACCCGGTGGAAAGATTATTCACACTCGTGAGCTAAAAAACAACGCATACGTAGTTCCGGAAGAAGATTTCCACGTAAAAATCGGGTCAGAAGAATATTTTGAAATCTTATTCGATAACAACGAATTTACTGAGTTGGATGCCAATATGCAATCGGGCGATCCGCTAAAATTCGTAGACACGAAACCCTACCCAAAGCGGATCAAAGAATCGCAATCTAAAACGCAATTGAAAGATGCGGTTAGAACAGCTTATGGGAAAATCAACGGGCTAGATCTTTGTGTGGCTTGTATGGATTTCACATTCATTGGTGGCTCGATGGGTTCTGTAGTGGGTGAAAAGATTTCACGAGCGATTGACCATTCGCTTAAAACAAGAACGCCTTTTTTGATGATTTCACGATCAGGTGGTGCGCGCATGATGGAGGCAGGGCTTTCACTGATGCAGATGGCTAAGACATCGGCTAAATTGGCTTTGATGGACGAAGCTAAAATACCTTATATCTCGCTACTAACAGATCCAACCACAGGCGGAGTAACTGCCTCTTATGCAATGTTGGGTGATTTTAACATTGCTGAACCAGGTGCCCTCATTGGTTTTGCCGGACCTCGTGTGATTCGTGAAACGATCGGCAAAGATCTTCCCAAAGGTTTTCAGAGTGCAGAGTTTGTCTTGGAACACGGCTTCTTGGATTTCATCATCGATAGAAGAAGTCTGAAACAGCGACTCAGCACTTTGCTTAAGGTGCTTCAGTAATTCTTTTCAATACCGTTGAAGAAGATTGCTCGGATTGAGTTGCAGTATCTTCCCTGCCTCGAATACTTTTGTGCACTGCTTTTTTTTGATGTGGTTGAATTAGAATCTCACGAACACTACCTCAAACAGACTTTTCGCAATAGATGCTATATCAACACTTCGCAAGGTGTTCAGATGTTGATTGTGCCCCTAAAGGAAAAACACGGCAAAGTTTCCATTCAAGAAATACGGATAGACTATCAACAAAAATGGCAAAACAATCATTGGCGAAGCATCGAATCGGCCTATCGAAATGCACCCTACTTTGAACATTATGCAGACGAGCTAAAAAAAATATTTTACCTAGGTCACGAACAATTATTTAACCTTAACAAAGACTTGCTGTCATTCTGTCTGCGAGTCATTCATCTAAAAGTAGAACTTTCAAATACGCAGCAGTATGAAAAAGTGCCTTCCTACGCTGTTTCAGACCTTCGCGGAACAATAAGCCCAAAACTAGTGGCCTTCGAGCGGACATTCTATCACCCGGTATCCTATCAACAGGTGTTTGGCAACACTTTTGTTCCTAACCTCAGCATCTTGGACTTGTTGTTTTGTGAAGGGCCAAAGTCAATTGACCTTTTACGCGCTTCGATGCACTTGTTGAACAAATAAATTCAAGTCAGCGTTACTAGTTCGGTTTCAACATGTCATTTCATTGGATGAATGGGGTGGGTTTGGAATTATAGTCTTTAAAACTTTACATTTACACCTATCAATACACTATGTCAAATATGGAAGCAAAATTTTCCAACCGTGTCAAAGAAGTAATCTCACTGAGTCGGGAAGAAGCATTGCGTTTAGGCCACGACTACATCGGAACAGAACACCTTATCTTGGGAATGATTCGCGATGGCGAAGGTGTCGCGGTAGGTGTGTTAAAAAAATTAGGTGTGCCCCTTGATCAGCTCCGTGGAGAGATCGAAAAAATTTCCAAAGGTACAGCCACTCATGAAATCAAAAACTTGGCAAATATTCCATTAACGCGTGCTTCTGAGAAGACGCTAAAGATCACCTATCTGGAGGCCAAAGTATTTAAAGCTCAGTTGATCGGCACAGAACACTTACTCCTTTCTATTCTTCGAGATCCCGATAATCTTGCCACACAAATCCTAAATAAGTTTGATGTTGCTTATGATGTAGTCAAAGAAATGTTGGAGTACCAGCACGAGCAACCTACCGCTTCCTCAGATACAGACGACCCGGATGATGATTCATCCAAAATGTTTGGAAGCGGTGCAGGAGCAGGCACAGGTACAGGCAAAGAGAAAAAGGGAATGGAAAAGTCGCGCACACCTGTGCTTGATAACTTCGGGCGTGACTTAACTAAACTAGCTGAGGATAATAAATTGGACCCTATCGTTGGCCGAGAAAAAGAAATTGAACGCGTAGCACAAATTCTAAGTCGTAGAAAAAAGAATAACCCAATATTGATAGGAGAGCCGGGAGTGGGCAAGACGGCCATTGCGGAAGGATTAGCGCTTCGTATTATTCAGAAAAAAGTTTCTCGCGTTTTGTTTGGCAAGCGTGTGGTCACGCTTGATCTCGCTTCGCTGGTCGCTGGTACAAAATACCGCGGACAATTTGAAGAGCGAATGAAAGCCGTCATGAACGAATTGGAAAAATCGGCCGATGTTATTTTGTTCATCGATGAGTTACATACAATTGTAGGGGCTGGCGGTGCCTCCGGCTCGTTAGATGCCTCTAATATGTTCAAACCTGCTCTCGCACGAGGAGAAATACAATGTATTGGCGCGACAACCCTGGATGAATACCGGCAGTATATTGAGAAAGACGGTGCACTTGCGAGAAGATTTCAAATGGTGATGGTAGATTCTACCTCAGTAGATGAGACAATCCAGATACTGGAGAATATTAAAGAAAAATACGAAGACCACCACCACGTAACGTATACCAAGGAAGCCTTAGAATCATGTGTAAAATTATCTGACCGTTATATCAGTGATCGATTCCTGCCCGACAAAGCAATCGATGTGATGGATGAGGCGGGAGCAAGGGTGCACATCAACAACATTCATGTGCCTGACGACATTGTGAAATTTGAGGCAGCTATTGAGGATGTAAAAAAAGAAAAGAACCGTGTTGTTAAGAGCCAGAAGTATGAGGAGGCCGCTCAGCTTCGCGATAAGGAAAAGAAACTGATTGAGCAACTTGACTTAGCCAAAGCCAGGTGGGAAGAGAAAACGAGAACCGAAAAATACACGGTTACTGAAGACAATGTGGCTGATGTCGTTGGGATGATGACGGGCATACCAGCAAACCGCATTGCACAGAAAGAAAGCAACAAACTTTTGGGCATGGCCGAACAGTTGAGTAGTAAGGTGATCGGGCAAGAAGAAGCAATAAAGAAACTGACGCGCGCGATTCAACGTACCAGAGTTGGTCTGAAGGATCCCAAAAAACCAATTGGCTCTTTTATTTTCCTTGGACCTACAGGTGTTGGTAAAACAGAGTTAGTGAAGGTTTTGGGAACTTATCTTTTCGATAAGGAAGATGCGCTTGTTCGCATTGACATGAGTGAGTACATGGAAAAATTTTCTGTGTCCCGCTTGGTAGGCGCCCCTCCAGGATATGTTGGATACGAAGAAGGTGGTCAGTTAACCGAAAAAGTTCGTAGGAAACCATATAGCGTAGTGTTGTTGGATGAAATCGAGAAAGCCCACCCGGATGTGTTCAACATCTTGTTGCAAGTGTTAGACGATGGAATACTCACGGATGGATTAGGGCGTAGAGTTGATTTCCGTAACACTATCATTATTATGACCTCCAATATTGGAGTGCGCGATCTAAAAGATTTTGGCTCGGGCATTGGCTTTACCACCAAAGCAAATCGGGAGAATGAAGAAGAGGTAATGAAATCAACTATTCAAAATGCGTTGAAGCGTGCATTCTCTCCAGAATTTTTAAACCGACTTGATGATGTTATTGTGTTTAATTCTTTGCAGCGAGAACACATACATAAGATCATTGATATCACACTTGGAAAATTATTTGCTCGCATACTAACTCTCGGATACACCGTTGAGTTGACTGAAAAAGCAAAAGACTTCTTAGCGGAAAAAGGCTACGATCAACAATTTGGCGCAAGACCATTAAATCGTGCCATCCAAAAATATTTGGAAGATCCGGTCGCAGAGGAAATCCTGAAAGGGGAAGTGACAGAAGGCGCCATTATTATGGCAGACTATGAAGGGACGGGGGATGTGCTGACCATCAAAACAAAAAAGGGAAAAGCTTCCACGAAAGAAAAAAAGAGCGAATAGAGGAGCTACAAAAAAGGGGAATTTAATTCCCCTTTTTTTGTTTGCCTTCTACCCCCAAGAGTAAATCAAGAAGTAGAGAGTGCTTTTAAAGCACATTGTTTAGCTGCTCTTTTATTTTCTCCAGTTCTTCTTTCATCATCACCACCTGCTGCTGCATCTCTGCATCATTTGCTTTACTTCCGATCGTGTTGATCTCCCTTCCAATTTCTTGTGCGATAAAGCCCAATTTCTTGCCGCTCGATTGCTTGTCGCTGAGCCCTTTGATAAAATAATCTAAATGCGTTCTAAGACGTACGCGCTCTTCGTGTATATCGAGCTTTTCAATGTAAAAGATAATCTCTTGCTCAAGTCGATTTGCGTCATATCCCTCGCCCCCAAAAAGCTCCTTCACATTGCCCTTTATTCTACTCCGGATTTTTTCTATCCGCTTGGGATCGATCTCTTCTACGGCAAACAAACCCTTCCTAATAGTTTCAATATAGTCGATCAATTTCTTCTCCAGCGATTTACCTTCGGCAAGTCGAAATGATTCGCATTTTTCAATGGCCTCCCCGATCAAACTACGTACATTTTCCCACTCAGCCGGATCCAATTCTTCTTTACCATTGGCGATAGCTACATCAGGTGAAGAAAGAGCAATTTGAAAAATTGAATCTGTTGTTGAGGAAACTTTGTCAGCCAGACGCTTGAGTTCTTTGTAATAGGATATAAACAGTTCCTCATTGTAGCGTTGCGTTATTTCTGGCCGAGCCGTTTGTTGATAATCTATGGACAAAGAAATTTTTCCGCGTTCTAGTCTATCTGCCACCCATGTGCGCAGTTCCAATTCCTTCTCGGAAAACCTCCGCGGCAAGCGCAAACTCAGATCGAGGAATTTCGAATTTAGGGATTTCACTTCGACAGCAATTGCCAAGGAACCTGAATTGGAAACGCTTTGGCCAAAGCCAGTCATCGATCTAATCATGTAGTCTATTTTTAAAAATCAAAACCGATGGCCACGAATGGACGTGGGCTTTTGACAACAAAATTCTCAACCGGCCAGGCTAGGTCGAATTTAAGATAATAACCAAAAATCACAGATCGGAATCCAAACCCGTAGCTATAAAGCCATGGATTCAAGTACTCTCGGATTTCAACTTGAAATGGGTTACCAGTAATAAATCGTTCGGGGACATTTCTCACCCGACCGACACTTTGATTGTCGAGTGGAATTGGCCCAGTCCAACTACTCCCTATGTCGTAGAAGCCAGTCAGCTGCAGGTTTCTGAAAAAATTTGACGTGATTGGACTGCTTGACAACGCACGCACAAGAGGCACACGCAATTCGGCATTGAGAACGGCCGCACTATTTCCGTAAAGAGTGCCATAATCAAAGCCTCGGAGATTGACGAACTCGGAAAATAGTAGATTTTCATTGTATGATCCGACTGGATGAACCAATGGATTTAATGCTCCGTCTCGATTGAACGCTTGGCCCGTATTCGGACCAAACCAATTGCTGAACCAATTGTCGGTACCGCCCAATAAATAACTCTTTGGTGCAGCACCAAAAAAACTTCCGGCATAACCGCGCACGGCAAAAACAATCTCCTTGTATATCTTTTGATAGCGTCTGATGTCCACCGAAACCTGACTAAAGCTTCTTCGCGAATTGCCAACTCCTTCATAGAAGACTGCACTCAGCTTCCCTCGAGTACCTTCAATAATATTCAACCCAGTAGTAATCGAATTATCGTAAACAATCTCCGCTCGCCCCCCTAGATAGGTTTGTGACCGCGAAGGCAAAAAGGTTGGAACACCAGAAGTAGGAATTTTTCTTCCTAAATCAACATATTGCGTATAACCTACAAATGGTTTTAGGGTAACTCGTGTGCGCACAGAGATTGGATAGGAGGCGCCTAATTCCAGTTTTTGAAAAGAATATTTTTGTCTCTCGTCTTCAGTTGTTTCCCGTAGCAAAGGCTGCCAGAAAATTACCTTCCGGTCAAAACGAACGCTGTAATCAATTCGGTTTGGCAAATATTGAAACTCCCCAAACATATCTCCACTCTTAAAATCAAAAGCCGTTTGAAGACCCCCAAAAATTCGATAATTCTCCAACATATCATTCATCTGCACTTCCAACTTTAACCCAGGACCGCGAAGTTGATCTATTACAAAACTGGTGACAATATTTTCATAGCTGAATTTTGGAAAATACGGAAACGGCCCCTTGACCCGGTTTACTTCTCTGGCTTTCATATAGCGTGTCAGGAATGTCTCGCTCGGCTGTTTATTCTTAATGGCCTCCTCTTCAAACACATAGTCGTCAGTGTTTAAGGGTTTCTCGGTCGGCTTCAACAATTCTTTTTTAGGAACGCTATCGACCTTTGCAACGACTGGCACTAACTCATCAAATGTATAATCGTCCGTATTAATGTTGTTATTTTTTTGGATGGTTTTTACAGTGTCCTTTTTTACTGGCTGCTCCACAGCCGGTTGCAGAGGCACTGATTTTACAGTATCTATTTTTTCCTTAAGACGAGCATTGATCAAATCTTTAATGGAGGTTGCTTTTGGCTGCTCCTTCTTTTTTCGCTCTGTTAAAACCCTTGCTTGAGCCACTTCCTTTCTGCGGGTAGCGGGCGTGAAAACCTGTCGATCAAAATTCCGATTGCGTTCTACAAAAATATTTTCTCTCAAAGATTGAGTAAGTACTACGGCTTGCATCTTGTTGGTGTAGTTGATATCAAAATCCTTTACACTGGAGTTGTAGTTGGTCAGCTGGGAATAGATACCTGTAGACATATTATACTTAAACAAGTTGTTAATGCCCCGCTGATCGCTGAGGTAGAAAAAATTATTTTCATCTACGGGTCGAACATGGAAATCTTTGCTCAATGTATTGGTAACGCGCTTCAACGAGTTCACGGTGGTGTCAATGTTGTAAAGAAAAAGATTGTAGTTGGGGGAAAGCTTTTGCAGCCCCTTGACGGAAACGTTCAACGAATCTGACGGTCTGTTAGAACTAAAGACAACCGTATTGGTATTGGGTATAAAAGCCGGATCCAGATCGTCAAACTTATCGTTGGTAAGTCTTTTCGTCCGATCTCTACGACTGCTTAGCAAAAATAAATCATTCTGACCTTCGAAGTCTGCACTCACTACTACGAGCCGCCCGTTATTCGAAAAGTTGAAACTTCGGATGTTTGAAAACTTGTCAAGTTCGCGAGGCAGCTTTGTCTTGCTATTGAGATCATAGAGCCAAAAAATATACTGACCCTTCTTGACGCCAATTACTCCCAGCGTATTGGCATCAGCCCAGCTAAGCAAAGGCACTCGATAGTCAACAGTTTGCTTAATGGCTCGCTTCCCGCCCGTTAAAATGACTTTTTCCTTTCCGCTTTCTAATGACTTTACTTTTACGGTAAAGCTTCCTCGATCATTTTCAGCATACGCAATCTTTTTCCCATCAGGGCTGATCTTCACGGTGGTGTAAGTCAACGTTCTACGATGGTTCTCTGTAAACCGAGTAGAGTCTTGTAAAGGCACATAGCTTTGGCTTACTTTTTTCTCCATACCACTATAGAAGGCGCGCCAATCCACCAACAATTGCTTAAAGGGTATGCCAAGGGTGATTAGAATGCTGCGCTCTTCATTACGAATGATTCGTGTATAGTTAAGGATATTGTTGATGCTGCTCTTCCCATATTTTTCAACAATAAAGTTCCAAATCGACTGACCTACCAACGCAGCCTCCTTTCCAGAAAAACGCAATGCTTTATTTACTCTATTGCTTTGTACTAACTGCCGCACAAAATCGTCCATCTCCTCGTCCCAACCATGGGCCACATAATAGGAGCTTCCGTCAATAAACCATTCAGGCAAATTCAGCAATACTGAATTCTGAAACATGTCCTTTAAGCTACCGCCAAACATCATCTCATTCACCATCAAATCAGACATTTTGAAAATCAATTCTTCCTTGAATTCGTCCAGATTTCCCGGATGGGCTATTTCTACATAGGGCTTTATGAACTCTGTCTCGCCACCCGCACTGTACCTTGTGTGGTTCAGGCCAATATTGCTTTGCTGCAAATCAGTCACCGAATTGTACAAAAATACCTTTGTCTTTTGAGATGGATAAAAACCAATTAAGTCTGTAATTCTATCAAACTCCGACTCCAGGTATTGAAGGGCTTCTTCCGCCACCTTCCTGCGTTCTCCATAGAAATGGACATCAAAATTCTCAGAACTCAGGTACTTCCAATCAAATTTCTTGAATTGAATTCGGTTTTGACCAAACGTTTCTATGGTTTGCTGCGCGTGAACTGCACCCGTTGCTAACATCCAGACTAAAAATACCCCCCCAATCCTTCTCATATTTGCTTTGTTCGGCTTAAGATTTCGAATATAACGCATTAAATCTCTTAATATTTACTTCCTTCAGTATTTCCCCTTTGCCTTCCAACCAATCGGCTACTTGGGCAGAAAAATAGGGAGCCAAACTTACTCCTTTTGTTCCCAGCCCGTTAAAAATAACTAAATTTTTGTAGAGTGGATGACATCCGATAATCGGTCGCCTGTCAATAGTAGTTGGCCGGATTCCCCACTCCTGCGCTACCGCAGAAAAGGGATTTTTTAAGAGTCCGGTTAACTTCTCAACTAACTCAATTCGGGCTTTATCAGTGACCTCGTGGCTCAGGTTTTTTAGCTCATACGTTGCACCAGCTTTGTAGGTAGAGTTTCCATTGGATGGAACGATATAAACGCCCTTATTAAAAATCACAGCAGGCTCAAAATCCAAGTTTAATGTTACTGTTTCTCCTTTCAAAGGTCGAATGTGAAGCCAATCAAAAAAAGGATTTGCTTCAATTCCCTGGCAAAAAATAATCTTACTTGCGGTCATTCCATGGTACGAAACCGACTCGGACGATAGCTCTAAGTCTTCTACCGCAAAATGAGAATCGCTCCAGGAATTATTCGAAATCAGAAATTTTCTGGTCGAGACTAAAAAAGATACGGTATCCAAATACCCACAAGTGTTCAATAAAATCCCACCAAAGGGATCATTTACTTCGTTTCCAAAACCCGACTCAGTATATATCTGTTCTACAAAAGTACTTACCCCATTTTCAGCCGATTTGACCATCCAATTATTCTGCTCTTCGGCAGAATGAAACGGTCGATAAAGTAAGGAAGGGAAAAAAAATCGTTGGCCAAATAGCTTCTCGCAGTCGGTATAGAATGCGTGTAACGATGCAAAAACCTCTTCCGCCAACCAGGTCTTCACAATACCCATTCCGGTTATGGGATTGAACAACCCTGCTGCCACACGTGAGCAATTATTCTTTAGCGGCTCATCGAAAACAGATACTCTTCTACCTCTTTCCAAAAGTCGTATGGCTAAAGCCGAACCGGCAAGGCCCTGGCCAACAATAATATAGTCAACTTGAGGTTCGATAAAAATAATAGAGAACAAAAGTACTGCATGGCGAGCTAATCAAGTACCAGCCAAGCAAGTTTTTGTAATTTTGCGGGATGACTATCCAATCGTTTGTTTTCAATCCATTTTCTGAAAACACCTACGTAGCCTTTGACGAAACCAAGGAAGCGGTGATCATCGATCCCGGGTGCTACGAACCAACTGAGAAAGCCGAGCTTGATCAATTTATAACTTCGAAAGGTTTGACTGTCAAGTTTGTTCTCAACACCCATTGTCATATTGATCACGTATTGGGCAATTTTCATTTTAAAACGAAATACAAAGTTCCTTTAGCCATCAACAAGCAAGATGAAAAGGTGCTGCTGGCCGTGCAATCATACGCCTCCAACTATGGCTTTGCGGGCTACCAGCCCACACTCCCCGATCGGTTCTTAGAAGAAAACGAGTCTTTTACTTTTGGGAATACAACTTGGAAAGTTCTATTTCTTCCGGGGCATTCTCCGGGGCACATTGCGTTTTATGACGAGCAAAAGAAAACTATTTTTAGTGGCGATGTACTATTTAAAAGAAGCATTGGGCGAACGGATTTACCTGGTGGCAATTTTGACGTATTGCTAAAAAGCATACAACAAAAACTCTTTCTATTACCTGATGACGTGGTAGTGTATTCAGGACATGGCCCTACAACAACAATAGGCGAAGAAAAAAAATCAAACCCTTTCTGCGCCCTGACCCATTGAGTATGAACATAAAAAAATACATCCCCAATTTTCTGACCTGTTGTAACCTGATTTGTGGCTGCTTGGGGATCGTTTACTGTCTCGAGGAAAGAAGCATTCCAGCGGCTTATTTTGTATGGGTCGCAGCCCTGTTTGATTTTTTGGATGGCTTCGCTGCACGACTGTTGAAAGTCCACTCTATTATTGGCAAAGAATTGGATTCATTGGCCGATGTAGTAAGCTTTGGTGTATTGCCATCACTTGTGATGTACAAATTAATTGCTTCGTCATCGCCCATCGCTTGGCTGCCCTATGCAGCATTTATGATTGCTGCCTTCTCTGCATTGCGACTAGCCATTTTCAATGTAGACGAATCGCAGCGAGATAGTTTTAAAGGGTTGAATACCCCTGCAAATACTCTTTTTATCACTTCATTACCGCTACTTTCCGGGAGCGTAGCTGCCTGGCTAAGTCAAGATTGGCTCTTGGTTTTAATTACTATTGTGTTCTCCCTTTTGATGGTTTCTCCAATAAAATTCTTTGCGTTCAAGTTCAAAAACTTTACATGGGCAGACAATCGGTCACGTTTTAGCTTTATTGGCCTTTCGGCAGTATTATTAATCGTTTTTCAGGTAGCAGCAATTCCTCTGATTATACTATTTTACATCTTTACATCGTTGATAGGTGGCGGCCTACGATTTGAAAAACAATAGACTTGACTAAAGAATTAAAAATAGCGTTTACACTTTGGCTTTTCTATGCATTGGCGCTCCCAACGCGCGGTCAAGTCACATCAGTTCTCTCGACAGATGACTGGCATAAATTCTCTGTGGAAAACGATGGTATTTACAAAATCAACTATGACCTTTTAAGGAAAACAGGTATTAACCCCGATCAAATCGATCCTCGAAATATTCAGCTCTTTTCAGGTGGCAATGGAATGCTTCCGCAGCCAAACAACAAATCAAGAATTGTCGATCTGGTACAATTATCATTATTTGTTTCGGGGGAAGCCGATGGAAAGTTCGATCGTGGAGATTTTATTTTGTTTTTTGGCCAGGGGCCAGATAAATATGTATACAATCAACAGAAACAAATTTTTGAATACGAGAATCATCTTTATGCAGATAAGAACTTTTATTTTTTATCTGTCGGTACAACTCCGGGAAAGAGAATTACTAATCAGGCGACAATTGAGGGGTCATTTCCCATCGTGCGAGAATTCGATGACTTTGCGTATTATGAGACTGAAAAATATAATCTTCTAAAATCAGGGCGACAATGGTTTGGCGAGCAATTTGATAATACTACAGAGGCCGTCATTCGGTTTGATATTGCCGGTATTATTGACAATACTCCTATCAAAATGGCCAGTCACGTAATGGCGCAGTCAATCAGCGATTGCACGTTCAAAGTATTTTTTAACAACACGCCTATTCTAGATCAGCCTGTAACAGCCATACCCAATACCCAGTATGGGATTAAAGGCAGAATTACAAAAGACACGATTAGCATTAATTCATCCTCTATCAAAGCGTCTGCACAAAATACACAAGAGGTGAAATATCAGTTTACCAGAGGGAGCACCGCTGGGCTATCGGTGGGATACCTGGACTTCTTTCTTTTCACCATGAAAAGAAAACTGGCTCTATATGGCGATCAGACCATTTTTACTTCTTCGAAAAGTTTGGACAACACCGTTTCAACTTTTGAAGTAACGTCCGTAAATTCAAAAACAATCGTGTGGGATATCACCGATCCGTTCAATACAGTTTTACAGACATTAACGCTTAGCGGCACCTCAATTTTGACTACAGCACCCACGTCTTCGTTAAAAAAATTTATTGCCTTTGACTCAGAGAAAACAAAATCTCCAACCTTTGAAATCATGATCAAAAACCAAAACCTTCATGCAGTCGATAACAAGAGTCTTATCATTGTCACTCATCCCGCTTTTAGGTCGGAAGCAGAGCGATTGGCAAACCATCGACAAAGCAAGAACGGTTTGTCTACGCTGGTTGTTACTACCGATCAAGTCTATCACGAGTATTCCGGAGGCAAACAAGATGTCACGGCCATTCGCGATTTCATTAGGGATGTTTATCGGAAGCCAGGCTCATCGCTGAAGAATGTACTTCTATTCGGGCGTGGCTCTTACGATTATAAATCTCGAGTAGCCAGCAACACGAATTTTGTTCCCATCTATGAGTCGCTCAATTCGCTAAGCCCACTCGAAACATATTCGTCAGACGACTATTTTGGAATGTTGGAGAATAACGAGGGTGCCTGGTTGGAAAGCCCTGCACAAAATTCAACGATGGATGTGGGCATAGGTAGAATACCAGTGAAAAAAATAGAAGAGGCCAAGGCAGTTGTAGATAAACTGATCGAATATGAAACAAATCCAAAAGCAAGGGGTGTTTGGCGGAAGGAAATACTTTTTGTGGCCGATGACGCAGATTTCAATATTCACCAAAGCCAGGCAGATCAAATGGCAAATTCAATCGATGTTTCGAATCCAGAGTTAAACAGGTCCGGCTAGCCCCGCAGCGACAAAGGCGCTTGATCTAGACATTCGCAAAGGAAAATCAATCGTGAATTACACAGGGCATGGCTCTGAGAAAGTTTGGATGCAAGAGCAAGTATTGACAGAAACAATAGTTTTAAACTGGAAAAACAGTCCTGAGTACCCACTCTTTGTTACTGCTACCTGTGAATTTGGCAGGAATGATGATCCTTTTATTATATCAAGCGGGGAACGTATTTTACTACAACCTAAAGGCGGAGGCATCGGGCTTGTTACCACCGCTCGTCCTGTCAACTCAAGCACTAATTTTACCCTCAATCGCGCATTTTATACAGCACTGTTTCTAAAGGAAAACAACAAGTACCGTGATCTTGGCTCAATATTTCGCGATACAAAAAATACAAGTATTTCGGGTGTATCCAATCGGAATTTTTCTTTGCTGGGAGATCCTTCAATGACCATTGGCTTTAGCAACAAAGAAGTCGTGATCGATGAAATAAAAACAACTTCTGGGTCTACTACATTGAAAGGGCTATCCCAAGTTAAAGCAAAAGGGCAACTAAAAGAAGCCGGAACGAAACTAACGAATTTCAATGGCGAAGTATTTGTCACCCTATACGATAAACCAACTGTTGAAATCACAAAAGGCTCCGAAGGAACTTCGCCTTTCACTTATTCACAGTGGGATAATGTACTCTTTAGTGGAAGAGCCTCGGCAATCAATGGTAATTTTGAAGTTAACTTTGTGATGCCCCGAAATGTGGATGCAATACCTTCAACGGGCAAACTAAGTCTTTATGCTACCGCTTCGAACCAAGATGCTTTTGGATACTCTTCTAATTTTCTAGTTGGCGGCTTAGAACCGTCACCGACACCCGATAATACACCACCGGAAATCACACTTTTTTTGGGCGATACAACCTATGTTGCCGGTGGCGTTGTAGGGCCAAATACAAATTTGGTAGCTCGCCTTTTTGATGAGAGCGGATTGAACACAACTTCATTTAT